>Ga0247839_1004801_pt1 | contig 16964 bp, 12 predicted proteins | sample LaCruzMarch2015__6_FD_192405 | JGI IMG/M metagenome (GOLD analysis project Ga0247839, IMG submission 192405) | Freshwater microbial communities from meromictic Lake La Cruz, Castile-La Mancha, Spain - LaCruzMarch2015_16m | ecosystem: Environmental > Aquatic > Freshwater > Lake | place: Spain... | reverse complement strand
GAAATTCACTTCGCACCTTTTTTTATTTTAAAATTTTCAACCAAATAATTTTTATTTTGTTTCCAAAACAATAAAAGGGACAATCATCTCTTCCAAACTAATTCCACCATGTTGGAATGAGTCGTTGTAAAAATTTACATGGTAATTATAGTTATTTGGATAAACCATAAAGTCATCACCTTTGGCAAAAACCCAACTCGTACTCATATTTTGCTTAGGTAAAAACACATCTGCCGGATTTTTTACTCCAAATAATTCACTGGCATTATAGCTTAAATTTCTTCCTTGTTTGTATCGTAAATTAGTGCTTGTGTTTTTATCACCAATTATTTTTACTGGATTTTTTACTCTTATGGAACCATGATCGGTGGTAATAACAATTCGTACTTTCTTTTGAGCTATTTTTTTAATGGCTTCAAATAATGGCGAATGTTCAAACCAGCTGGCTGTAATGCTTCTATATGCTGCTTCATCTTCGGCAAGCTCTTTCATTACATTCATTTCGGTGCGAACATGGCTCAGCATATCTACAAAATTATAAACAATTACATTGAATTTATTGCTCATCAAATTTGAAACAGTATCTACCAAATTTTTACCAGCTTGCAAGTTGGTTATTTTGGTATAAGTTATTTTTTCTTTGTAGCCCAAGCGTTGCATTTGTTTATTTATAAACTCTTCTTCATAAATATTTTTTCCTTCATCTTCATCTTCATTTACCCAAAGATTTGGATATAATCTTTCTATTTCGCTAGGCAACATTCCTGCAAAAAAACTATTTCTTGCATAATGAGTAGTGGTAGGTAAAATGGTTAAATAAGTATCTTCACTAATAATATTAAAGTAATCAGTTAATTGGTTTTGAACCATTTTCCATTGATCGTACCTGAAATTATCAATCAAAATCAAAAAAGTTGGAATGTCTTTATCAATAATTGGCATCAATTTTTTATTGATAACCGTATGGCTCATTGCTGGAGTTTTAGCATCGGGTTTCTTTAAGAAATTTACAAAGTTTTTTTCAATAAATTTAACCCAATCGTTATTGGCATCACGTTTTTGCATGGCCAATATTTCGTCCATTCCAGTATCACCACTTTTAGCTAATTCAAGTTCCCAATAAATTAGTTTTTTGTATAGATTTACCCAACTTTCATAGTCGTTTACATCGTACAATTCCATGGCAATTTGCCTAAATTCTTGTTGGTAATTTTGAGCAGTTTTTTCGGTAACCAATTGTTTGCTATCTAAAATACGTTTAAGCGATAAAAGAATTTGACTAGAATTAACTGGCTTTATTAAATAATCGGCTATTTGATTGCCAATGGCATCTTCCATAATATGCTCTTCTTCGCTTTTGGTAATCATTACTATTGGCACTTCAGGTGTAATGGCTTTTATTTGAATCAATGCTTCTAGGCCACTAATACCTGGCATATTTTCATCTAAAAAAATTACATCGTATCGCTTTAGTTTTACAGCTTCTACAGCATCTACACCGCTTGTAACTTTATCTACAGTGTAACCTTTATTGGTTAAGTAAATAATATGTGGCTTTAATAAATCTATCTCATCATCGGCCCAAAGAATACTTGTATTGCTCATTTATGTTTTTGTTGTTTTTGCAAAGATTACTTGTTTACTTGAATTTAAAAATTGTTTGTGATTTATTTACTGTTATGTTTTTAAAAGGTAAATATAACGTGGTTCTTGGAGTTTTAGTTTATTTGGCTTTTGGCAACTAGCAACTGGCTTCTAGCAGGTGGCAATGGGCAATAGGCAATAGGCAATGGGCAATGGGCAATGGGCAATTAGCAAATATCAATGGGCAATTTGCAAAAAGAAAATTTGCGCACGCAAATAGGGGTAAAACATGACAAATTATACAACTTGTGCGCGCAAGTAATGGTATTCAATGATATTTATACATACTTGTGCGCACAAGTAATGGTATTCAATGATATTTATACATACTTGCGCGCGCAAGTAATGGTATTCAATGATATTTGTTAGTATTTGCGCTAACAAGTATTGATAAACAACGTTATTTATTGCAATTTGCGCTAGCAAGGAGTAAATTACAAATACAATTAACAAACGTAGGGCAGACCTATGTTTTTGCCCGAAAAAATGGGCGAATACATAGGTTCATAATAAAAAATGGGCGAACACATAGGTTCGCCCCTACAATTTAACAAATAATTTTACTTTCTAGGCTGTGCTTTTATCCATTTTGTAATTTCATCTATTACATATTCAGGAACATTGCTTCTGTTAAAATATTCATCGGGAGTTGATTTGCCTTCACCTTCCAAAAACAAATGATTTAGTTTTTGGAATGAAGTAAATTGATAATTTGTTTTGGCAACTAAAGCTTGTTTCCATTTTAAATATTCACCAATTGGAACTTGATAATCGCGATCACCTTGTAAAACTAAAACAGGTTTTTTATTGCTTTTAGCCAATTCAATATTGTTTATTTTATTTAAATAATTCCAATAACTAAAAGGATACATAGCAGGCAAACTATCGTTAGGAAAAGTATTTGGTAAATTTTTGATTTTAGCATTTTGGGCTAATAAAGCTAGGTTATCAAAAAGAGCAGAATCTTGTTTTGTTTTAGCCTGAATAGGTTTTAAATATTCAAACTGATAAAGCATTAAATCTTGCAAACTTCTGTAGTTTCCTGCAGCCATTATTGCGCCAGCTACTTTTTTGTTTTGTTTTAAAAACAATGGCATTAAACCTGCGCCTTGGCTGTGTCCCATTAAGTAAATTCTATTGGGATCAACTGCATTTTTTTTGCTTACTTTTTTTACTATTTCGTTTAAATCGTCTAAATATTCTTGTTCAATGGTATAATAGTTTCCGTTTTTATGTTCCTTCATAATTTTACCAAAATAGGCTTTAGTTCTTTTATCGTATCTTACCGTTGCAATGCCTTTATTTGCTAAGCCCCAGGCAAAATCTTTGTAAATTCTATTTGGCCCAAAAATCAAATCTTTATCAACCGGACCGCTTCCACCAATAATGATAATGCAAGGATATTTTTTTTCTTGAATAGGTACTGTTAAAATAGCTTCGTTTTCAAAACCAACGGGGCCAAAAGGAATTTTTATTTCATAAAAACCAAAAGTATTGGCATAAGTAGGAATATTATACATTGGCTCAGCATCTACAATGTAAAGTCCGCTAATTTGCCAATCTAAATTAAACGATAACCTTAATCCAACCGAACCATTTTTGAATTTTAATTTAGTAGTGGTTACATGAAAAGTATCAGAAAAATAATATCTCGTTGCTCCTACTTCTTTTAAATCGCCATTTGCAGTAGCCAATGCTTCCCATATAACTTGAAACCTATCAACTGAGGCTTTTCTATGCATTATTTCATCGCAAAAAGTGTATGCTTTTTCGTATTGTTCTGTTTTAAATAATTCAATAATTTCAACTGCTTTTTGTACAGCTAATGATTCGTTTTTTTGAGCAATTGCATTAGCAAAATTGAAAGAAAGAAAAAGAACAATTATAAGTTTTGATAAAGGATTCATAAGTAAATTTTTAAATAAAATATTGATAAAGTACAGCAGAAATAACCAACGAGAAAAACAATATTTCTTTTAAAATGGCCAACCTAGCACTTATAAAATAATTGGCCATAATAATGCTAACTGGAACTGCTATATAACAAACAGTAAATACAATATTATGGTCTTCTATTAAAGCCAATAAAACAGTAAATAGTATAAACAAAGCCAATGTAAATAGTATTCTTCGTGTTTTTACTTTATTTTTAAAATAGTTTATTTGTAACGAAATACCAGAAGCTAAAACGGTAAACAAAATAATAAACCATGGAAAAATTTTGTTCCAATTTATACTTAGCTTACTTAAATATTGGCGATCTAAACTGTTGTTGATAATGATTATTAAATCGTTTAAGTTATCGAACATATAAAACAAAACTCCTGTTAAATAAATGGGCAATAAAATTCCGAAAATAGAAGCCAATAAAAACCGAATGTTAAAGTAGGTCATTAGCACTACACTGATTAAAATAAATGGTAAAAAAACCAAAGTATCGTAGTTAAAAAGCACCGCCATTCCTAAGTATAAACCACTGTCGAGCACAACGTACAAAGGCTTTTCTGCTTCATATAAGTTACACAAACGTTGGAACATCAAAATAATAAAAATATTACCAATTAATTGTGGGCTAAGAAATAATTGCTGCGGGTAAAAACTATTGATTAATACAAAAAACAAAGCAGGTAAAAAACTATCTTTTTCAAGGATAGAATGTTTAATTACCAAATGGTTTACCATCCAAGCTTGAAGTACTATTATTAAAGTAGAAGAAACAGCGCTAAAGTAATAATAATCGTCAAAGGTAGTAACCCAATTAAATACAAATTGTGCCAAAGGTGCATTTATATTTAAGTCGATAGTAATGGTATGCAAAAACGGCAACAAACGAATTAGTACTGTAAAAACAATTAAAAAAACGAAGGCAAATATGCTGTTATTTCTAAATAGGTTGAGCACTTTTTTATGTTTTAAAAGGTGATACGCATTAAGGTAAATCGTTTATCGCGAATGGTACAAGCCAATAACGAATTGGCCGAAATTTGTTTGCAATCGGAAGGAATAACAAGCACACTTGCGTTGATGGCTTTTACCAAAATTTTGTTTTCGCTTTTGCCTTTTACGTTAAATTTATTCATTAACACATCGCCTTCTTGGTTTACATCGGCATTATAAATGGTGTAAATGGCATCGTTATTTACAAAACTAGTTATAGATGAATAGTAACCACCATCGCTTACCGATTGCTGTTCTTTGTTAACTACATCGCCTATTTCAAGCAAGCCATCTGGTTTTACACTTAATAATAAAATATCGTTGTAATTATAAACTACTCGAGTATTTGTTTGCGGAAATCCATTTACATAATAAGTATATGATTGTCTTGTTAAAAAATATTTTTCAGAAATAAGAAAAACACCACCATCACTTCTTGGAATAATTTTACGAATAAAAAGGTCGTTTAAATCCATAGTTTTACTAAACGAAATTTTTTCTTTCAATAATCTTAGTGAAGTCGAATCAAGCACATTTACAAGCGTTTCGGTAGTTTTTAAATCAATGGTTTGGTAAAAATAACCACTGATATTTACTTCATCTTCTATGGAGTAAAAACCAATAATGCTTACTTGTTTTTTTATGTTATTTACTACAAAACCCAAGTCATCTATTTCTACACCAGGCTTCGAAATATCGTATTCTAACATGTTTTGGTTTGCTTTATAAAATGCATACAAAACAAACTTTCTGTTTTCGTTTTTTCTTTTCTTTTTACCAACTTTAGCGAAGTCGAGGATTGTAAAATAATTGCCTTCATTGTCCATATCGCAGTTGGTAGTTCCAATGTCGTTTAGGTTTTCGTTTATTTCAAATGTTTTAGCGTAAATGGGCAGTAAATTATCATCAAATCCATATAAATATAAAGCTGATTTATCTTTATTGTTTTGGCTGGCTTTGCCAATAAAACTGATAGTATAAAACTTTTTATTGATGCTGCTTTTTATGGTTAAATCAATATTGTCGCTTAACATAAATTCATCGATAGAAGCCAATAGCACCATCCCGCCTGTTTGGTTTAAATTCATATCGAGCTTAATAACCAAAAAGTCTATTTTATTAGTAGCAGTATTTTTAGCAGAAATAAATACAAAAATTTGTTGGTTAACTAGCAATACTTTTTCAATAAAAGCTGGAATAGATAAAGGAATATCTTTGCTTATTTCGAGCGAAAGTTTGGTATTGTATTTTTCAATTGACACCCATTTTTTAAAATTATTATCGCGGCACCTAATTAAAAAAGAACCAAATTCATTGCTCCCAATAATTTGAGTATAACTGTTTTTGTTTTTTACTTTTACCGGTTGTCCAAACTCTATTATTTGTGCATTTGCATGCAATGAAAAAATAAAAATAATAAAAATACTTAGCAGCTTATGTTTATACATTATTTTGCGAACTTTAAAAGAGTGGCAAATTAACAAAATCTATGTGTTTTTGGTATAACTTGTTTTAAAAATGAAGATTATTATAAATGGCAAAAAAAATATATGAAACCGCAAAACCGCAGGAACGCGCAGTTTTGGTAGGAGTGGTTACTCCAAGCATGAAAATGGAAAAGTCGCAAGAGTATATTGATGAGTTAGCATTTTTGGCTCAAACGGCTGGAGCAGTGGTTGAAAAACAGTTTTTACAACGATTGCCGCACCCAAGTTCTCGCACATATGTAGGCGAAGGAAAACTAGCCGAAATATTAGAATATGTTACCGTTCGCGAAATTGATATTGTGATTTTTGACGATGAGCTCAGTCCTTCGCAATTGCGTAATATTCAAAACGAATTGAAAGTAAAAATATTAGATAGAAGCAATTTGATACTCGATATTTTTGCAAACCGAGCAACTACAGCTCAAGCAAAATACCAAGTAGAATTGGCGCAAGCCCAATATTTATTACCTCGCTTAACCCGCATGTGGACGCATTTAACCAAACAAAAAGGTGGAATTGGAATGCGAGGACCAGGGGAAACAGAAATAGAAACCGACAGACGTTTACTGCGTGAAGAAATAAGCAAACTGAAAGAACGTTTGAAGCAAATTGACAAACAATCGGCTACACGCAGGCAAAACCGCGATGAGAAAAAACGTGTAGCTTTGGTGGGTTACACCAATGTTGGCAAATCTACCATCATGAATTTGTTGAGTAAAAGTGAGGTTTTAGTTGAAAATAAATTATTTGCAACTTTGGATAGTACTGTTCGTAAAGTGGTTTTTGATAATATTCCTTTCTTGTTAAGCGATACAGTAGGGTTTATAAGGAAATTGCCTCATCAATTAATTGAAAGTTTTAAATCGACTTTAGACGAAGTGCGCGAAGCCGATTTGTTACTTCATGTGGTGGATATCAGCCATGAAAATTTTGAAGAACAATTGAATTTAGTAAACAGCACTTTGCTAGAAATTGGTGCAAGCAATAAAAAACAATTGCTTATTTTTAATAAAATAGATCAGCTAAAAGAACCATTGGAACCAGATGATCCGTTTGGTGAAGAAACTGAACATTTAACTTATATAGAAAAACTAAAAAACACTTGGATGGCCAAAGAAAACGGACAAGTGATTTTTATTTCTGCTACCAAAAAAGTGAATATTGATGAGTTAAGAAAGAAAATTGTGGAAGCAATTACGAAATAAATTCGAAGTGCGAAATAAGAATATCTAATAAAGAAGTGATAATAACTTTAGTTGCTTGTAAAAATGATTCGATACTCAGCATGACGCCTACCGCTCATGAAATGTTATTTAACTAAGCTTATAAATGCAACATTTTTTGTTGGTATCTCTGTATTAAAATAGCAAATACGGTAGGAACTCTATGGATTGTTGAGCTACCACTAAACCCCAAAAAAGTTTTGAATCTTTGAATTTTAAATTCGGTATTATATCATTTATTATTTTTGAAAGCTTTTTCAAAACTTTAAGTCATCGGGTTATATTTGCAGCTTACTTGTACAATAATAATGGATAAACTTTCATATATTTCAAATGCTGATGTAGCTGCAATCGAGCATATTTACCAACAATATTTAATAAATGCTGAATCTGTTGATTTTGGATGGCAAAAATTCTTTGAAGGCTTTGAAATGGGTCAGCAAAAGTTTAATGCCAACGGTAAAACCCTAAGTACTCCTGTTTTATCGGAAGATATTTTAAAGGAAATAAACGTTCTCAATTTAATTAAAGGATATAGAACTCGCGGACATTTATTTACCGATACCAATCCGGTTAGGGAACGCAGACAATACACACCCGATTTGGCCATTGAAACTTTTGGTTTGAACAAAACAGATTTAGAAAAAACATTTAATGCTGGAGTAGAAATTGGCATTGGTGCAGCTAAGCTAAAAGATATTATTGCTCATTTAGAACAAACTTATTGTAAAAGTATTGGAGCAGAATATGTTTATATACGAACTCCAGAAAAGGTAGCTTGGTTACAAGCTAAAATGGAGAACAGTAAAAACACACCTAAACTGAAACTAGACGAGAAAAGACATATTCTATCAAAGTTAAATCAAGCTTCGGTTTTCGAAAATTTTATTCATACCAAATTTGTAGGTCAAAAACGTTTTTCACTAGAAGGTTTAGAAACATTGATTCCTGCCTTAGATGAAGTAATTCAGTATGGTGCAGAATTAGGAGTGGAAGAATTTGTAATAGGCATGGCGCATAGAGGAAGACTAAATGTTTTGGCAAATATTTTAGGGAAATCTTATGAAGATATTTTTAAAGAATTTGAAGGAAAAAGCGCAGAAGATGAAGGAATTTTTGAAGGTGATGTAAAATACCATTTGGGTTTTTCGTCAGATATGACCACCAGAACCAATAAAAATGTAAAATTAGTGTTGGCTCCAAATCCTTCGCATTTAGAAACAGTAAACCCAGTAGTAAAAGGTTTAACGAGAGCAAAAATGTATAAAGAATATGGTGGCGATATTGATAAAATAGCACCAATTTTATTGCATGGCGATGCTTCAGTTGCAGGTCAAGGTGTGGTTTATGAAGTATTACAAATGGCTGGCCTAAAAGCTTATTCAGTGGGTGGTTGTATACATATAGTTACTAATAATCAAATTGGATTTACCACAAATTACACCGATGCCAGAACTTCTACTTATTGTACAGATGTAGCAAAAACTACTTTATGCCCAGTTTTCCATGTAAATGCCGATGATGTAGAAGCAGTAGTTTATACGGTAAAGTTGGCCATGGAATACCGTCAAGAATTTAACAGCGATGTTTTTATTGATTTATTAGGTTATAGAAAATATGGCCATAACGAAGGCGATGAACCAAGATTTACTCAACCATTATTATACAAAGCCATTGCAGCGCATCCAAATCCAAGAGAAATTTATAATCAGAAATTACTAAGTGCAGGAAGTGTGGAAGCTGATTTGGCAAATGAAATGGATGCCGATTTTAGGAACGAATTGCAAGGAAAATTAGAAAGTGCTAAAGCTAAGGATGTATCGAAAGCAAAGAACTTTTTAGCCGAAAATTGGGAAGGTTTCCGTTCGGCCAAAATGGACGATTTTGACCAATCGCCAAACACTGGTATTAACAGCGATTTGTTTGTGGAATTAGCTTCAAAAATTACTGATATCCCAGCCGATTTTAAAGCATTTAGTAAAATAGAAAAGCTATTTAACGACCGCAAAAACATGATCAAAAACGATAATTTTGATTGGGCAATGGGCGAGTTAATGGCTTATGCTTCTTTATCGAACGAAGGTCATGGTGTTAGAATGAGTGGGCAAGATTGTGAACGGGGTACTTTCAGTCACCGTCATGCAATTATTAAGCAAGAAGACAGCGAACGCGCACATAATGTAATAGATAGTTTAGGTGATCTTAAAAAAGGAAATGTAGAGTTTTATAATTCGTTTTTAAGTGAATATGCAGTGTTAGGTTTTGAGTATGGTTATAGCATGTTTACTCCAAATGACTTGATTATTTGGGAAGCTCAATTTGGCGATTTTGCCAATGGTGCTCAAATAATTATTGATCAATATTTGGCAAGTGCTGAAACTAAATGGAAAACATACAGCGGCTTAACTTTAATGTTACCACATGGATATGAAGGACAAGGTCCTGAACATTCATCAGCAAGGCTTGAACGCTTTTTGCAATTATGTGCTAACTGGAACATGCAAGTTTGTAATATTACAACACCTGCCAATTATTTTCATGCTTTGCGCAGGCAACTAAAACGTGATTTTAGGTTGCCATTGGTAGTAATGACACCTAAAAGTTTATTGCGTCATCCTAAATGTGTAAGTAAATTAGAAGACTTTACAAATGGCGGTTTCCAAGAAGTAATTGATGATGATTTTACTGATAACAAAGCAGCAAAAAGAGTATTGCTTTGCACAGGTAAAATTTATTATGAATTATTAGAATTTCAACAAACCAATCAAAGAAAAGATGTTGCCATTGTACGTTTGGAACAATTGTATCCAATGCCAGTAAAACAAATAGAGGCCATTTACCAAAAGTATAAAGGTACTGAATTTTATTGGGTACAAGAAGAGCCAAAAAACATGGGCGCATGGTTATATTTAATGCGTTGGGATAACAACTTACATGTTAAAAGGATAAGCAGAGAAAGTAGTGCATCGCCAGCAACAGGCTTTAGTAAAGTTCACGCATTAGAGCAAGCACTAATTATAGAAAAAGCGTTTAAATTTTAAGTATCAGTAATCAAAATATAAAAAGAAAACACATGAGATTATTTAAAATATTTTTAGGTTTTTGGGTGGTAGTTGGACTGTTTTTTGGCGTTTCATTATTGTTTCCAAGAGAATTTAAAGTGGATAGAAGCATAGTGATAGAAAAACCGGTTTACGAAACTTTTGCTTATTTGAACAATATGCAAAACATTGCTAAATTAAGTCCTTGGAACAAAACGGTAGATAGTTCAATGGCATGGTTTTTTTCGCAAAATATTTCAGGAGTAGGAGCCAGTTATTATTTTAGAGGAAATTTATTTGGTAAAGGTCAGTTGAAAATTGTTGATTGTATTCCAAATGAAAAATTAGAAACTACCTTGAATATTAACGAAGGTGAGCTTACTTCGGGAAGTGCATTTTATTTTGAAGCCCTTGGCCCATATAAAACCAAATTAAGCTGGAGAGATTATAAAGATGTAGGATATAATCCTTTTCACAGGTATCAAATACCATCAAAAACTAAACAAACTGAGTTGCAGTTTGATGAAGGTTTGGTAAAGATAAAGATTGCGGTAATGAGAAATTAGGAAATTTGTTAGGTTTGAAGATTTGAAGATTGGAAAATTCTTTGCTTATTGCTCATTGCTAGAAGCTAGCTGCCAGAAGCCAGCTGCTAATTACCAACCAGTAGCAACTAACCTTACTTTTTCTACTTCACCATCATTGTTATATGTCTTTTTTACTTTTACATCGCGTTTTGAAACCATGTTGTAAATAGACAAAACATTTAAGCCAATTGATTCAGCTAATGTAATGTTTTCGCTAGCGTTATTAGGCTTATTAACTGCTATTACTTCCGATTGACCTGTAATTTGAAGTTGTTGTTTAACGTAAGTAGATAAACTTTTTTCTGTATCTTCAGTTATGTTTGGCGCTGTATTTTGAATAGCAGCAACAGAATTGTTTTGAATTTTAGATGCAAGAATATTTTCAATAATCGCAGGCTTTACTTCAGTTTTTGTAATATCAACTTGAGCAATGTTATTGTTTTGTAAACCAACATCAGTAAGCACCTTTTTAGGCGCTGGAGCTGGGCTTATCGATTGATTATTGTTATTGTTTAAAGGATTTTCTTTAACTGGATTTTTGTTATTTTTGTTTAAAGGAATTGCTGGAGAAACCATTGGTTTTTTACCATTCTTTTTTACCAATGCAGCATTTACACCACCAAAAGCCAACATTTGTTTTTCGTTTTCAAGTTGTAATTGCTTTGGTATATTATTTTTCGATTTTATAATATTTGAAATCGAATCTTGTTTTGCTTTTACTATCGCTTCATTATTGGCAACTTGGTTATTTGAGTTGTTGTTTATAAAATAAATAATAATAATTACAGCTATAAATAATGCAGCAATGGCAGAAATTCTGGTAAATAAAGGAATTATTCTAAAAGGTTTTTGAGTTAAACTTTCTTTGTTTTTATATACAATGTTTGTATCGGCTACCAATTTGGTTTTTAAAAATAATTGGTGTTCATTTTTTAGTTCAGGATATTTGTTTATTTCACTTAATAAAACATCTTTTTCGGTATTTGATAAATCATTTTCAATTAAACCAATTAGCTTTTCAGCATATTGACTAACATCAATATTTGTAGGCTTAAGCAAAGATGAGCTATCGAAAGAAATGGTTTCTAAAGGAATGGAATTTGATTCATTATTTAACAAATCGAACTCTGCTTTAAGAGTAGGATTTTGGTTTAAAAATGCAAATAAATTTGCTGTATCAATTTCATTTAACTTACCGTCAATAAAATCAATTACAAACACTTCGTAATTATTAATATTTATTTCCATTTCCATTTTTTTACCCTTCTGACATTTTATTTTGATTAGAAGTTGCATGCAACTTCTAATTTTACAAGACATTGCGTTCAACGTCTCCACACTCTTTCATTTACAAGCCTTAACAAGCTGTGTCTCTACACTACGTTTTCGTACGAACCAATAAACTTTTTCATACTTAACCTAGCTCTATAAATATATACTTTTACTTGGCTTTCGTTCAAGCCAGTTATTTTTCCAATTTCATCATACGAATAACCTTCATAATCGCGCAACATTACCACACTTCTTTGGGTTTCATTTAATTTACTAAAAGCCAAATTTATCACTTCTTTCAAGTCATTAAATGTATTATTTGTTGTTAAATAGTCATCGTAATGGTCTTCGTAATTTGCTTTATATTTATCTTTTCTAATTGAATCAATCATGGTGTTATAGGCTGCAGTAAACAAATACGATTTTGCTTTTTCAGCAATAATATCATCTACTTTTACCCACATTTTTACAAATGTATCTTGCACAATGTCTTTCGCTTTATCTTCATCTTTTATGTTTTTATAAATGAATCGATAGACCGCATCAGCATAATTTTTCACACATGTATTGTATTCTGTAACAGTCATTCAATAAGCATTTTTAATTAAAAAATTACAACTAAAACGTGTTTTTTTGAAAAAAGTTACAGTTGTTACAAATTATTTTTCATTTATTTTTTTTTCTAATTCGCTTACTGTTTTATAAAGTTGAGGTAATTTTTTAAAAATTATTGACGATTTTAGCGAATCGGCATATTCAAAAGCTGGTGCTCCAAACCATTTTTGGTTTTCTTTTTTGATGCTGCTGTTCACGCCACTTTTTGCACCTAGCACACTACCTTCAGCAATTGTCAAATGCCCAGCAATTCCAACTTGTCCTGCTAAAATACAATATCTTCCAATTTTAGTGCTTCCAGCTATAGCACTTTGACCTGCCATTACGGTATGTTCGCCAATTTCTACATTATGAGCTACTTGGTTCAAATTATCCAATTTAACTCCTTTACGTATAATGGTACTTCCCATTGTTGCCCTGTCAATGGCACAATTAGCACCAATTTCTACATCATCTTCTATAATAACGTTTCCTATTTGAGGAATTTTTTTGTATGAACGATCAGCCAATGGTGCAAAACCAAAACCATCGCTTCCAATAACTGTTCCTGCATGAATGATTACATTGTTACCAATTTCACAGTCGTTGTAAATTTTTACACCTGCATATAAAATACAGTTTTCTCCAATTTTCACATTGTCGCCAATATAACTAGTTGGGTAAATTTGGGTGTTGTTTCCAATTTTAACGCCTTTGGCAATATAAGCCAACGATCCAACATAAATATTCGTTCCTAATTCGGACGATTTATTAATTACCGAACCTTCTTCAATACCTTCTTTTTTGTTGGCATGTGCTGCAAATTGTTTCAATAATAAAGTGAACGAAGCATAAGCATTTTCTACCTTTATTAGTGTAGTTTTAACTTCTTGCGTTGGAACAAAATCGTTATTTATCAAAACTGCACTCGACTTGGTATCGTACAAATGCGATTCATATTTCATATTGGCTAAAAAGGAAAGTGCTCCTTCTTTGCCTTCTTCTATTTTGGCAACTGTATGAAGTAAAATATCTGGATTTCCAACTACAGTTCCATTTAATAATTGCGCTAACTGCGCTACACTAATTTGCATTTTTTAAAATAATAATAATTTACGAATATATATGATTGATTTTCAATTTTCAAATAGTTGATAAGTTGCCACAGATTTCACAGATTGCACTGAAATGGTTTATTTGTTGATTAGTTGGCAAAGTTTACACGGATTTTAAGGAAATAGATTATAAGACGATTGGTTGCCACAGATTTCACTGATTGCACTGAAATAGTTTATTTGTTGATTAGTTGGCAAAGTTTACACGGATTTTAAGGAAATAGATTATAAGACGATTGGTTGCCACAGATTTTACTGATTGCACTGAAATGGTTTTATGATTGATAGAATATGGTTCGGCAAGCTCACCATGACAAAATTGTAATTAAAATGTGTTTTTAAAATCTGTGTTATCTGTGTAATCTGTGGCAACTATTATCTCACAAAACACAAGTAGTATTTAGTAACTAATTTGGTCAATGAATCAATATTGTATTGGTCGCTGGCATCAGCAATATCAAGCACTTGTCCGTTTTTGAAAAGTATATTGATATGAAAATTACTGGCACTATAAGCTTTATTTTGAACCGAGTCGGTGTAAACAAAATAGTCGGCTTCGTCCATGGTAATTTCCAAATTATCGGCCGCCATAAATTTGTAACTTTCCAAAGTAGTTTTATCAAAAGGAGTATTTTGTAATAATATTTTTGGCAATTTTCTATTGCGAAGCATGTTACAAAGTGTGCTTAAAATTTTATCGCTGTGGTTACACCAAACTTTTATGGAAGTAAATATATCATCATCGTCTAATAATGCATAGTTTTCAATGGCTTCACGATTATTGTTGAACATATTTTTATCAATTTTATTATACAAAAAATAGTGCAAAACAGGAGTTGCAAACAAAGTTTCATTTTTGCTAGCCAAAAGCTTGGCTCTTTGCATTATTTTTATCAATAATTGTTCAGCAGCAACAACTGTTTTATGCAAATAAACTTGCCAATACATGAGTCTACGAGCAATCAAAAACTTTTCAACTGAATAAATTCCTTTTTCTTCAATCACCAATTCATCAATCACCACATTCAGCATGTTAATGATTCTATCGTGACCAATAGAACCTTCTTGCACACCAGTATAAAAACTATCTCTTCGCAAATAATCCAATCTGTCCATATCCAACTGACTTGAAACCAATTGGTGCAAGAATTTCTTCTTGTATTTATTGGAAAAAATTTCAATGGCTGTGGTTAATTTTCCATCAAATTGTTCATTCATTAATTCCATAAACCTAAGTGAAATGGCTTCATGAGGAACATCTTCAATAATTAAACCTTCTAGTGTATGACTAAAAGGTCCATGACCCATGTCGTGCAAAAGTATAGCTGCACAAACCGATTCAGCTTCGTGGTTTGTAATTTCAATGCCTTTACTTTTTAAAATCTCAACGGCTTGAAATGTTAAACTCATGGCGCCAATTACATGCTGAAAGCGCGTGTGTTGTGCGCCAGGATAAACCAAATAGGAAAGGCCTAATTGTTTAATTCTACGCAAACGCTGAAACCACGAATGCTCTATTAAATCGTAGATGAGTTCAAAAGGTATATTTATAAATCCATAAACAGGATCGTTGATGATTTTCTTTTTATTGGATAAATTCACGGCTCAAAAATAGGTTATTTTGAGTTGATTATTTTGGTAGTTTAGGTTTATTGGTTAATAGAGTTGATAAAGTCGATTTGAATAATAATTCCTTCCTTTTTACTATTTATTTTTAGTACAGTTTCGTTTGCGTTTTTTATTTTTAAATAAAAAAAATACTTTTACCAACTATGCAAGAAACCGAGATTACAGGAATTGATTTTTCATTGAATAAAATGCCCGAAAACGAATACGATTCAGTTAAATTTATTAACTGTAATTTTTCGAAGTGTGATTTAGCAAACATTAGATTTGTGGAGTGCTTTTTCGATAATTGTGACTTTAGTTTAGGTAAGTTAAATAACACTGCATTTGTAGATGCAAAGTATAAAAACTGTAAGCTGTTAGGTCTTGATTTTGCTCGTTGCAAAGACTTTCTACTTTCGTTTTCTTTCGAGAATTGTACATTAGATTATGCTTCATTTTTTAAGAAAAAAATAAAAAAAACCTTGTTTAAAAATTGTAGCATCAAAGAAGTAGATTTTTCGGAAACTGATTTAACCGAATCAAAGTTTTTAGATTGTGATTTAACCATGTCGGTTTTCCAGCAAAGTGTAATAGAAAAAGTAGATTTTAGAACTGCATATAATTACGGAATAGATTTAGAATTGAACAAAGTAAAAGGTGCTAAATTTTCGAATGCAGGCACTGCCGGATTATTGCTAAAATATAAAATAATTATTGAATAGTTACAATGCGTAAATTATGTTAAATTATTAGCTAGGTTAGCAAAATATAATTTACCTCCTTTGCAGTTCAAATATTTGATATTTTACATATGAGTAATAACTATAAAAACATGCAATTCCCTCATTTAATAATAATTGGTGGAGGTTTTGCTGGTATTGAACTAATAAAAAAACTAAATAATAAACCAATAAAAGTTACTGTTTTAGATAAAAATAACTTTTTCAATTTTCAACCATTAATGTACCAAGTGGCTTCGGGAGGATTAGGCCCTGATGCAATTGCATATCCTTTCCGAAAAATTATTGGTAGCATGCCAAATATTGCTTTTAGAATGGCGGAAGTAATTGATATAAATACTTTTACGCAGGATGTATTTACCAATATTGGAAAATTTAGTTACGATTATTTGTGTATAGCTACGGGTGCTCAAACTAACTTTTTTGGAAATGCTGAATTGGAAAAACATTGCATGCAATTAAAATCAATTCCTGATGCTTTGGATTTGCGAAGCGATATTTTACAAGAGTTTGAAAAAGCATTGACTGAAAGTGGAACTAAAAATGTAGAAAGAATTTTAAACTTTGTAGTAGTAGGAGGTGGGCCAACTGGTGTGGAAACTGCAGGTTCATTGGCCGAAATAAAAAAAAATGTTTTGCCCTCCGATTACAGTGAAATAGATGCAGATAAAATGCAGGTTTATTTGATTGAATCCGCACCAAGAGTTTTGGCAGCT
>Ga0247839_1004799_pt1 | contig 16966 bp, 9 predicted proteins | sample LaCruzMarch2015__6_FD_192405 | JGI IMG/M metagenome (GOLD analysis project Ga0247839, IMG submission 192405) | Freshwater microbial communities from meromictic Lake La Cruz, Castile-La Mancha, Spain - LaCruzMarch2015_16m | ecosystem: Environmental > Aquatic > Freshwater > Lake | place: Spain... | reverse complement strand
TGGTGGACGGGGCGGTGGAGGTGGCGATCCAGGACAACGGCCGCGGCATCCCGTTCGAGGACCGCTACCGGGTCTTCGAGCCCTTCTATATCAGTTGGCGCAACCGCCGCGGCCGGGCCGGCATGGGCCTGGCGATGGCCCAGGAGATCGTCACCGAGCACGGCGGCAGTATCGAGGTGGACCCGGACTTCCGGGACGGCTGCCGCATCCTGCTCACCCTGAACGCCGTGCCGGCCGATGAGTGAGAACATGCCTCGCAACCCCCTGCTGCCCGTCACCGCCACGGAGGCGGCGCGGCTGGACCTGCTCGAGACCCAGTTGGCCGCCCTCTACGAGGTCAGCACCGTGCTCAGCCGCTCGCTGGATCTCCGCCAGACGCTGCGCGAGGTCCTGCGGGTGCTGCACGAGCGCGGCCGGCTCTGCTACGGACTGGTCAGCCTGCTCGACGAGGAGAGCGGCGAGTTGCTGATCAGCGCCCTTTACAACAAAGAGGATGCCGACCCCTTCGAACCGGTCAGCTACCGCCCCGGCGAGGGCGTGATCGGGCGCATCCTGGAGAAAAACCAGCCCTGGATCCTGCCCCGGGTCGGGGACGAGCCGCGCTTCCTGGACCGGCTGAACCTTTACCAATCGGACCTGCCCTTCATCGGCGTGCCCATCCGCATCGGCGAGGGCGCCGCGGTCGGCGTCTTCGCCGCCCAGCCGCCGGTGGCCGACGGCCTGCTGGAGGAGCGCGCCCGCTTCCTGGAGATGGTCGCCAACCTCATCGGCCAGGCCATCCGCCTGGCGCGCGGGGTCGAGGCCGAGCAGGCAGCCCTGCGCGAGGAGCGTGACAAGCTGCGCCGCGAGGTCAAGGGCGTCCACGGCTTCGACAGCATCATCGGGCGTACCCAGCCGATGCGGCTGGTCTTCGACCAGGTCCGCCAGGTCGCCAAGTGGACCACCACCGTGCTCATCCGCGGCGAGTCCGGCACCGGCAAGGAGCTGATCGCCAGCGCCATCCACTACAACTCACCGCGCGCCCGCGCCCCCTTCATCAAGCTCAACTGCGCCGCGCTCCCGGACAACCTGCTGGAGTCCGAACTCTTCGGGCACGAGAAGGGCGCCTTCACCGGCGCCGTAGCCATGCGCAAGGGCCGCTTCGAGCAGGCCGATGGCGGCACCCTGTTCTTAGACGAGATCGGCGAGATCAGCCCCGCTTTCCAGGCCAAGCTCCTGCGCGTGCTCCAGGAGGGCGAATTCGAGCGGGTCGGCGGCGGCCGGACGCTGAAGGTTGACGTGCGCATCATCGCCGCCACCAACCGGGATCTTGAGGCCGAGGTGCGCGCCTCCGAGTTCCGCGAGGACCTCTATTACCGGCTCAACGTCATGCCCATCCGCATGCCCGCCCTGCGCGAGCGTATCGAGGACATCCCTGACCTTGCCCGCTTCCTGGTCACCAAGGTCGCGCGGATGCAGGGCCGGGAGTTGTCGATCACCGATAGTGCGTTGCGCATCCTCATGCGCCACGACTGGCCCGGCAATGTGCGGGAGCTTGAGAACTGCATGGAGCGCGCCGCCGTCATGAGCGCCGACGGCACCATCGACCGCGGCGTCATCGAACTGACCGGCCTGGATGTCAGCACCTGGGACGGGCGGCCCGCCGGCGCCAGTTTGGGGACCGCGCCCGGCGTCGGCAGCGGCAGCGGCGCTGATTCCGGCCCCGAGTCGTCGGCGGAATCAGGTCCCAAGGTCGACCTGGACGACCCGGATCTCGACGAGCGCGAGCGCGTCATCGCCGCCCTGGAAGAGGCCGGCTGGGTCCAGGCCAAGGCCGCGCGCCTGCTCAACATGACGCCGCGGCAGATTGCCTATCGGATCCAGACGCTCAACATCAAGGTGCGGCAGTTTTGACCACCAGGCATGATGTATCTGATTCGTTATAGAAAATCGGCTGCGAAATCGCTCAGCAAGGCACCCGCGGGCATTAGAGCCCGCGTGGTGTCCGAACTGGCGAAGATTGCGGAAGACCCGTTTGCGCACAACGCAAACTGGAAGTCCATGACGGACAGCCCCTACTGGCGGCTTCGCGTCGGAGCCTGGCGAGCAGTATGCGAACTGCGCAAAGGGGAACTGATATTGCTGGTACTCGAATTCGGTGCCCGCGGAGACGTGTATAAGTGAACGCACAAATCATCGAGAAAGACGGTCGCCCGGAATGGGCCGTCATCCCTTTCGAGGACTACCGGTGTCTCTTGGAGATCGCCGAAGACTCCGCTGACCTCCGAGCGGCACGGGAGGCCGTTGCCGCCATTGCGGCAGGGGAAGAATTGATTCCCGGCGAGTTGGTGCAGCGTCTCTGCGACGGCGAAAACCCGTTACGGGTGTGGCGTGAGCACCGCGGAATCTCAACCGCCGCGCTGGCCCTGGCATCCGGGATCGACGAGGCAGTCATCCTGGGCCTGGAGTCCGGGAATCTCGGTCTTCAGGCTGACCTGCAAGAGCGACTTGCAGCGGTCCTGAGGATCGCTGCCGATGATCTGGATACCTGGTCACGGGAGTAACTCGAGTTGGTTCGAGTTCCCGCGCGGGACGGGGGCATCCGCCGCGTTCCCGGTTGCGACCCGGTGGTGATCCCGTAGGGTCCGCTGCGCGGACCGAACCCCGGGATGCCCCCAAGGTCCAAAGGATGCCCGCCAGGCCGCGCCGGACGGGGCATTCGCCCCGTCCGAAACGTTTTCTTAGCGGGAAGCGGCGCCGCATCCGGCTGAAGCCTCGACCTCCGGTTTGTGGTGCGGGTACAAAGTTATCCGCACGCATCGCCTTTCTTCCATCCCACCCTCATTCTGGCTAAACTTAGTCCGCGTACTTAGTCCATCAGGAGTCGCCAATGACGCTGACCGTCAACGTCCACGAGGCCAAGACCCACCTGTCCAAGCTCCTGGAGCAGGCCCACGCCGGTCAGGAGATCATCCTGGCCAAGGCCGGCAAGCCCTATGCACGCCTGATGCCCTTGGCGCCCGCACCCGCCCGGCGTCAACCCGGGCGCCTCGCGGGCCGCGTGACCGACGCCTTCTTTGACCCTCTGCCGCCGGAAGAACTCGCCGCCTGGGAAGGCCGTTGATGCGGCTGCTGCTCGATACCCATGCGCTGCTCTGGTGGTTCACCGCGTTTCCGGTCGCGACCCTGTGGTGACCCGTAGGGTCCGCTGCGCGGACCGCCCCCCGGGATGCCCCCAAGGTCCAAAGGATGCCCCGCTAAGGCGATTTGCGAAAAACCTCGTACCGCGAAGGCTCGACCGGCGGTGAGTGAGGCGACTCGACCGGAGGTCGACGCTTTAAACCGCGTCCAGAGCGGAACGTGTAGTTTTTGTGCTAAGGTTGAGCCCCGCACCCGGAATTTCGTCCGGCGGCGAGGCCACCCGCAAAGCCAGGCGTTAAGTGTATGCTGAAATTGGATCTCGCCAAGTGGAATCAAACCTCTGAGGACCTGCGGGTTGAAGCGTTGACGGCGGCCCATGCGCGCACCCGTGAACGGTTCCTGGCCTTGTACGAACTGACCCAGCAGGGGCATGGCATCACGGCAGTTGCGCGGGGCACGACGCACCATGCGCAAACGCTGATGCGTTGGGTGCACTGGTATAACGACGCCGGTCCCGAAGGGCTGGTCTTTCAACACACGGGTGGTCTCACCCCCTTTTTTTGCCCGGTGAAAGAGCAGGCGCTTGACGCGCTGCTGCGGGCGGGACTCGCCGCCGCCGCCGCGCCCGCAGTGGACAAGGACGTGGAGACCGGGCGGCTGATACCAAGCCGCGCGCTTGATCAACACACGGCGCCACCGCGCTGGACGCTCAAGCGGCTGGTGACGTGGATCGGGACGCAGTTTGGGCATCAGATCAGTCGGGAAACGCTCCGCCAGGCGCTCAAACGCCTCGGATTTTCCTGGAAAAAGGCCAAGGCGCTGCTCAACCGTGCCACGACCGCCGCGCGCGCGGCCTTCGTGGCGAAACTCCAAGCGCTGTTGGCACGCACCCTGAAGGACGAACCGCCGCTAATCGTCTATGTGGATGAAGCCCACATCCATCAAGAAGCCGATCTGGGGTATGGCTGGGCGCCGGTCGGGGAGCGCCTGTGGGTCGGCTCACACACCCCTGGCCTGTCGGCCAAGGTGAGCTTCTACGGCCTGTATTTCTACAACCACGGCCAGGTGGCGATCTGGGATTTCCCCCGCGGCAACACCGATCACACGCTGACGGTCTTACACCGGCTGCGTGAGTGCGAGCCGACCCGCGAGATCGTCCTGAGCTGGGATGGGGCGTCTTATCACCGCGCCAGCGCCGTGGTGGCACTGGCCGCCGAACTGGCCATCACGCTGCTGCCGCTACCCAGTTATAGCCCTGATTTCATGCCGGTCGAAGCCCTGTGGCGCTGGTTACGCGAGGATGTCACCTATCATCACTGTCACGCCACCGCCGAGGAACTGATCACGCGCGTGCACGACTTTGCGCAGACGATCAACCTTGATCCGTTTGTGATCGCCGACCGGCTGTGGACCCGGACGAGCCTCGATCCGGAAGAGGAAAAACTACGCATCCCATGCTAGGCGGGGTTTAGCGGGCGGCGCCGCGTCCGGCTGAAGCCTCGACCTCCGGTCTGTGGTCTGGGCTCAAAGTCATCCGGAGTTCACCTTGAGGCCCGCCGCCGCTCGCCCCCCGGGCCGCGCCCGGTTATCCTGGCGCCCGTTCATCAGGGGCGGCGAACGGGGGGCGGCAGGTGGCTGATCAAGGGCCGGACGCAATCGACTGCACGGCGGCGCAGGGCTGGGACGGCATCGCCGCGGCCCTCGCCCGCGCCGCCGTGCGCGCCGGGGCCGCACCCGGGGCGGGCGCGCTGGTGCGCCTGGGGGCGGGGGACTACCGGGGCGGTACGCCGCTCGCGGTCCCGGCCGGCGTGACCCTGGCCGGGGACCCGGGGGCGCACCTGATCTGGGCCGGGGCGGGGTCGGCCCTGACTCTGACGGGGGTTGCCGGGGCCGCGGTGGAGGGGCTGGCGATCGAGGGCGAGGCGGGTCTGTCCCTGGGGCGCCGAGCAGGTCTTGGGCGAGGACTGGTTGCCCGAAGACTGAGGGCGATCGGGACCAGGACCCGGGTCCGTAAATCAGCAAGATCGATGCCGAGGATCTGGATATCTGGCCACGGGAATAGCGGTACATGGAAGCCCCACTGACCGCGCCGCGAGATTCGACAACAATTGGCTGTCGGCTGTGCGTCCGGGGTTCAAGGCTTCAGCTTTGGGTGGGCAGCGCCAAGGCTGAGGCCTTGGACTCCAGGGGGGTCCTGCCTTCGCGGCGCCTGGGCGGTGCCCTGGGAGCGGCGAGCACAATCTCGACGCGGGATCTCAGCCTCCCAAGCTCCCTTGGCAACGTCGCTCGGGGAGTCGCTGTGTTCTGGGGGCGCCCACGATGCGTCACCTACCCGGCAGCCAACAAGTGAATCGGATGATCGGGCACGCTCCGTGCGCGGCCGTTGACAGCGTGCGGATGGGGCGTAAACTCACCTGCGGCGAAACCGCCTTGCGGGCTCGTAGTGGGGCAGGATTTCTTAGTCTCTATCCCTTGTTTGTTTTCACTCCGTCTCCGCGATTCCATGGCACGATGCCATAGCCTTTTCGCTGGATGCAATAGCAGGAAACCACCCGTACATGATCGTTCCTATCCAACCGCCCCTGGATGGCGCTAGTGCCGAACGATTTCTCGCCTTGGCGCGAAGTCTGGCCCACGCCGCGATTGAAAACGAACCGGAACGTGACCAGCTCCTCACGGATGACCTGAGCTGGGTCCGCAACCAGCCCACCATGAGCACCGAAGAACGGGATACCTATGAAGCGGCGGTACGCGTATTGGTGGACCTGCATCGTTTGGGCTGGGAAGTACGGGAATCCGGCTATGGCATAGAGCTATCTACTCGGCCGCCGCGAACCGGTGGGCTGAGCCCGGTCGAAATCCGGGAGGAAAAGGCGCGCACCAGGGCCATATTCGAGCCGGCCGTCAAGGCACAATTGGGCGATCCCGCCGTCCGCGCCTTCGTCAAGCGCATGGAAGGTCCGGATAACAAGTCTGGTAAACGCCCCGTCACCCTTTTGATCGCCGATGGCAACGAGATCCATAGTCGGCTGCTGGCCGGAGACCGTCATGGATACCTGCAAGGCGATTACACCACGCTACCTGTGCGTCCCTACCTGCAACTGGTCACCAAAGACGCGACGGACCACTATACCGGGCAGGGGCTGCGTGAGATTTGGCGCTATTTCCGCTATACCTGGTCTATCCCGCAATTCTCGACCCCGGGGCGCCAGTTACTATACCTGGTACGCGACGCTGCCCACCCCTGTCATGCCGTGATGGGATTGCTCGGACTCAATAATTCCGCTCTGCAAATGGGCGCGATTCGAGAGCGGGACCTAGGCTGGAGTCGGGAATCGCTCATCGAACAACTACACGCTGCGGCGGACACGCATCGGCTCGATGCCGAGTATGCCTGGATGGAGGCGCGCATCGGCGACGCTTTGGCTGATGTGGAAAACCTGGAGTTGGTCACGGAGGCCGAGTTGGCTGATCCTGACGCGAACCTGATCGCACGTCTGCGGCGTAGCGCCCGTGAATTCGACCACTTGCGCGATCAAGCCCTACGTCAGATTACGAATGACGCGGTAAACGACCGACCGCCGCAATCCGAAGAAATGACCGACAGCCATCCGCCGGTATCGGATCGTGTCTTGAATCTGGAGGTCAAACCCGCAGCGAACCCGACGATGCAGCGCGCTCGGCGGCACTTGGTCGCGCGCAAACGCGCGGCTTTGTTGGCTGACTTGCTCCAGGCGCGACTGACTCTGAGGTTGTACCGCTCGGACCTCACTGATCCCGCTCGTCTCGCGCCCGCCTTAGAACGCGAGGCGGTGACCGTCGCCCTGCAAACCGTGCTTGACACACTCAAGAGCCGCTATGCCGGAGTAAACATTCTTGAAGTCAGCACCTGTGGTGCCATTGCGCCCTACAACCACATCCTCGGCGGCAAACTCGCCGCCCTCATGCTGTATTCGCCGGAGATTGCGGACGACTACCGCCGTCTGTACAGCGGCCCATCCATCATTGCCTCTCAACTCAAGAATGTCGCGGTGCATCGCGATGGTACCCTGGTCTATCTGGCAACCACCAGCCTCTATGCCCCAGGCAGCAGCCAATACGAGCGGGTGCGACTGCCTGCCGGCACCATTAGTCCGGAACAAGAAGAACTCCGCTTTGAGCGCCTGGGTCTGACCCAGGGCTACGGCACCCTGCAATTCATGAACGAGACGCGGGCCGCGGTCGAGCGCTTCCTCCGGTCCCAGCAGGGGTTCGGCGACATCAATAGCATCTTCGGCGAGGGCCCAAGCCCCAAATTGCGGAAGCTCACCGCGGGACTCTCCAGACTCGGCTTCCCGCCTGATGCGGTGATGATGCACCACCGGTCCAGGCTGATCTACGGCATCAGCCTTGCGAGCCAGGCACGGGAATTCCTGACGAGTCGGCCAACCAGGCTCCCCGATTACCTGGTCAACCCGGAGAATCATCGGGATGCGGCGGCTCGCATCGCCCAGTACTGGGCCGCGCGCTGGTTGGTTCCCAGGCTGCGTCACATGGAAAGTATGACCGCGCTGCTGGTTCATTTGCCGTGGTTTTTGAGCGACCGAGTACCGATCGAAGGCGAAGCGGAGGAAACGCAGATGCCCCGTAGCCCCGCATTGTCCCAAGCCCCCACTGTTGCACCCGCCCTTCCCGCAAGCGGTTTCTGGTTCCAGATTGCGGCCGCCGGGCCCAAGACCGTGTCCGATGCCCTGACTCCCGACGAGTTGGAGCGGCTCCATATCGATCTCGCCGTCGAGTCATTCATCGCCGACCAAGTCGCCAACGGCAGCAGCATCTTCCTCACGGGAAACGCCGGTGATGGCAAGACCCATGTACTGCGCAGGCTGGCGCCACGACTCCGGGAACTGGGAGTGGTGGTGATCGAGGACGCGACCGCCGCCATGCGCAGAAACCAGATCACCCCGATCTTGGAGCGTTGGCGCGAGGCGGTACGTATCGGCGCCCCATTCTGCATTGCGATCAACGAGTATCCCTTGTATCTGCTCCGCGCAAAGGCCAGGGAAACTTTGCCAGCGCTGGCCGATGAGCTTGATCGGCAATGCCGCGGCGTCTTGGCCTACGGCACGGCGGAAAGCAATGAAACGCTGCAACAAGATCTGCTGGTAGTCGACCTGAGTCTCCGAAACCCGCTGAGTCCGGTGATCGCGGGACCGATGTTGGGACGAATCCTTGACGACAACGCTTTGTCGAGCGAAGAGGAACGAGTCGCCCCGAGCCTCGACTACAACCGGCAGCGCCTTTCCGATCCGGTGGTGAAGCGGCGGCTGTTGGCCCTCTTTTCCCGTCTCGTGGATATCGGGGTTAGGGTCACGATGCGCGAATTCTGGATACTTTTGGCGCGAATGGTCATCGGCTACCGCAGTGACCGGGAAAAGCCAACTGGCTTCGGCCTGGATTACCGCTACGCCGAGGTGTTGTTTGCTAAAGATGGTCGCTTCCTTTTGGGTGAGGCTCTGGAATTTGCCGATCCTGCCAAACACAGTCACCCCATCTGGGATGGAATACTCGAGGACCGCCAGGAACAGTCGGTCGATGGCTGGACATTCGGTGTCCCGGTCTTGGGCGTGAAGGATCGCCCAGATCGCAAGGCGTTCCAGGCGTTGAAACGCAGTTTCTATTTTGAGCATGCGGAAGGTGAGGCTTGTTTTGCCTTGGATGACCCCGACGCGGCCAGATTCCGCAAACTCTTGGGGGACGCTGCCGATGACGACCCCAAGCTCAAGCGGGAACTGATCCATGGGCTTAACCGCGCGTTCTGTGCTCAACATTTTCCGGGCTGCGAAGATAATCTTTATCTTTGGAACGGCCATCGGTTTCACGAGCAACCCAGCCGCTCTTATCTGGCCCATAGGTTCATTCCTGGGACCGCGTTGCAATTGCTGCGGCCTCGAATACCTGCACGTGTCGTTGCCGCTTTCCCCGATTACCGAGCAGATCACCTAATTCTTCAGCATGTTGCGAGCAGTGGGAAGCGAGCTAGACTGCGCCTGGATTTTTCATTATTTCGTACCCTGCGGCAACTTCAGCGTGGACTCCCTCGAAAACTGCTGCCGGAAGATGAAGCGTTTCGGCTTGACGGATTTATGGAGGCGCTGGGCAGCGCGGATGCAGTGGCGGAGCGAAGGGTTTTTTCAGCACATCTTGAGCGTAGGGAACTGTTGGAAATCGAGTTGAGCGCCGATAATGGGCGCTATGAACGAGTATCCAAACATGGCTGAATCCAAGATCACGTCAGCAGAGAGGGCAAGGCTTAGCCAACTGCAGCGCGTCGCGCTCGGTTATCAGCCGCTACGGATGAAGCCGGTACATCTGGCAACCAGCTTTCTGCTGGCCCTTACGGGGCGTTATCGCATCCTGAAATGGTTAAATATCGCAGCGAATCCAAGAACCGCAGCGAAACGCGAAGGCGACCTCTACGTCGCTGAAAATCTGTATCCGGAGCTATCGGCGGAGGGCCTGCAAATCCTTAATGAGGGAGTAGACATGCAGGGCCTAAAATTGTTACGGCAGCACTTGAACGCGGCCTTTAACAATGACGGTGCGGCATTGAGCCCTGCCTTTCCTCCCTATTCGACTTTCGGCGGCGACTATAGCACCCCATCGCTCGCTTATTTGGCCAACCAATCAAAGAATCATGGTCATGCGGGCGCCTTCTTGTGGTTGATCCTAAACCAGAGCGATGCTGGCCGACATTTTCTTTCTTTGTCAGCTGGGATCATTGGGGAGGCATCAAGCACCGCGGGTTTTCTCGGGAATCCATTGGTCGAAGGTGACGAGCAGGCGTTCGATGATGACTTGGCCGGTTTGTGCGGTAACCCGCCGCTGGAGTTTCTCTCCGCAGTCAGCGACTTAATGCGACCGCAAACCGAGGCATTGCACCGTCTGGCGCGGCACCTTAGCTTGTCCCCTTCCGTATATGCCCTGAGAAACTTGATTCTGGGGCTTGGCGGATGGCTGCTGACATATCAGATTCGTCATGTCCCCGGATGCGCCGATAGTGTGTTGTTCTGCGACTTTGCCGGGGATACGCGCCGTCGATTGCGTGATCAGTCAGCCGCGTGCTACTCCCGCCACCTCGGTCTGTTTGGCCGCAGCCTCCACCTCTGGTTGGAAAAGACAGCAAGTGTAGTAGCGGATACGGATCGGGCTTTGCTCGAACGTATGGAGGCCAAGATCACGAAAGGCCTTGAGGATCATTTCCGGGATTTTTCCGAACGCATCGGTTGGGTTCAACCGCGAAGCGGTACCGCTAACAAATATTTTCGACCATTACCAGACACCATGCGCGTGCTGTTGATGAGCGTTCTGGAAGGCGACGAGATTTGCACAATAGACGAAATCGCGTTACGCCTTAGAGACCAATGGCAGCTTGTTCTCGGACTGCTTCCCACGGACCACACAGTGCTTAGAAATCACGGCTACGGTCCATTGGACGAGGATGCCGATCTGCGCGCCAACCGCGACGCGTTCAAGCGACTGGCGAAACACCTCGGGCTTGCCTGGGAACCGTCGGATGGACTTGTCCTGTTCTCTCTAAGCCCTGACCGCCTCATTTGACCACATCATGAACGCACAGCAATACACCGCCATCGCGCTATCCCGCTGGGTCGCCGGGCGACTTGATACGGCCAACGATTTCGCTTGTGAAGGGCTGCCCCCGCTGGATCTGGCTACACTGTTCCGCGAACTCGCCGATGATCCAGGGTTCTCATCCGCGGCGTGTCAGTTCTCCATCGCGTTGGCCGGATTCGATGTGGTCACGACAGACATGGAGCTAGCCGCGCGTCAGGTCGGTCTGAATGGGATTCTCGCCTTCACCGATGACCTGCACGCTGCAGCGGAATGGCGCAACGACCGTGACCGCCATCCCCGCACTCTGGCGCTGGCAAGCGGCTACAACGCTGGCGTCCATACGTTGGGGCACTACGCCCGCCCGCAGGGGGTCGAACTGGCCAAGGCTTTACTCGATGATGCCCATAAGAGGCTAATGGAGCGGTTTCCAAATAGCCCGGATGTTCACCGTCAACTTCTGTTCGATCTCACCCAGGATTCATCTATCGAGTCGCTGCTGTCCCTGGGAAGCTGCGCCGATTATCTGGCCCGCTGGGACGACTTGCGGATGCTCCATGGCAATCACGCACCCTGGATGGCACTGCCGGCGCTGGGGCTGCTGCAAGACCCGGACCTGTTCGGCAAGGACCATCTCGGGGAGCGCCTGAAGCTCAATCTCGATACGGCGCAGCAGGTCCGTACCCTGCGTGCCTCGGCCGTGCGGACGCTGGCGAACCGCCGTTACCGAGATCCGGATCGCCAGCGGACTATGGCGGCGGCGGTGGGCGGCGTTGAAGCCTATCTGCGGGCTATCCAGGCGGGACGCGAGGTTACCCTGGCGTTGGCGGACGCGCTGCTCGTCGTGAGACCGCCCAAAGAGCCACGCGAGGAGTCGCCGGAAGCGGTGGAAGATGATCTGCCGGGACGCCCATCCGAGACCGAGGCAGACTCTCCCGACCTAACCACCGAGTCAACAGACGCGCTTCTCGACGGTCGAGAGGACGACCTCGCCGCGATTGCGGATGCCTTGGAACAGGCGTGGGCTGACGCGGCAGAAGCAGGCGATGGACGGATCGAAGTGGACGCCACCCTGCCCAGCAATGGGCACCGCATCGAGGGTCAGCTTAACGCGGATGTCAAGGTACTCGATTGGGTGGAGGCATTTTGTGCCGAAACCCACTTCGGGGGCTGGTTGGAAACTCAGGAAACCGACTTGCGGCAAGCCCTGGCGACGGCGGCAGACCACTCGCCCCTGTTTTTGAACCCGGACGCCATCGTTACCATTGATGGCCAAGACCTGTCTTTGGAAACCATCCTCTCGGCCTGGGACGAGGACCTGCCGGGTTTGGTCCAGGCGAACACGGCGCTCGCTGCGACCTGGCGGGAGTTCCGGCACTTGCGCGCGGTCTTGCTGCCGCACCTGGGCAAACTGATTTACCACGCCCGCCAATGGCTCGACGGTCGGCCGCAGGTACTTGCGGATGTGCGCCGCTACCTGGAGTTGGCGGCAAGGCTCTATCGTGAAGTGGACGAACACTATCACGTCATGGCCTCGAGCAGTCCCGACTGGGCACGCGCAGCCTTGGAGGCGTTGCTAAGCCTGGATATCGTCCAAGTTCGGGTGGTGCGGGCGGACGGCAAGGCGCTCGCTAAGGCGGTGTTGCTGCCGACCCATCCCTTGCACCTGTGGCGCAACGAGCGACTGTCCACCCTGCTGCGCGGTCTGGCGAACAGCTCACCGATGGCACCCGACGAAAAGGACACCATTCGCCGCGAGTTGGAGAAGCCGGAGCAGTTCTTGTCCGTGGTCCGTCTGGCCAGCCTGCCCGCCGGGCGTGGTCTGGGCCAACTGCTGCCCTACACCAACCAGATCGAGGGGCTGCCGGTCTTTGAGAATCTCAGCAACGCCTGCTCCGGGTCGGACGGTGTTCAGGGTCTGCGCGATGCGCTGGACCAGTTCGTGATCCACAATCCCAACCGCCCGTTCCCTCTGCGCCTGGCAGTGGTCAATCCGCCAGCCGGCGAGGCGTTGGCGGTGGCGCTGGTGCGCTTGCTCAAGGAAGAACGCTACCGCGGCGGCCAACGGCTGTCGGCCATCCACTTGGACCTCTATGCCAGCGGGCAACATGCCGAGCGCCTGCGTGACAGCCTGCGCTTCAGCAGCACCTCGCGCGAGGACGAGGTACAGGAAAAGGTGGCGACTGGTCGGCTGCTGATCCGTACCCATGATCGGGGGCTGACGCCTGCAACCTCACTCGAATCCATTGTGCAGCGCCTGCGTGATCGACCGAGCCATATCGTCGCCTTGTTCGATGAATCGACTATCCAGTTGCGCCAGCGCACCGTCGGCCGGGTGCTACCCATGAGCCCCTTCTGCATCCGCTATGAGGTTCATCTGGATCAACGCTCCGGGCGCATTGAACTGCGACCGCAGCCCGGTGAGTCCCCGTTCAGCGAGTTTCAGGGGCTGATCAACGAGATCGAGGGTCACCAGCGCGATGCTACAGTGCAGGCTTATGCCGACGCCGAGGGGCTGGCCCACACCGCCGACACCCTACTGCAAGGCGATCGGCCCGCCGCCACCTGGTTGTTCCTGGCCGATCGTGCCCTGCCATCAGAGGCAGGCATGCGCTCGGTGCGGATCTGGGAGCGACGCGAGGGGTTGCGGGACACCTTCCTCGCCGCGCGCGATTTCACCAGTCTAGCCCGCCTGCTGCGACCGGTGTTCGATCGCTGTAACCTTACCCTCGATCGACCTGCGATGGAAAGGCTGCTTCACCAGGGCGCGCGCCTGCTCGGTGTGGGGCTGCTATCCCTGGTGAAGAAACAGGATGGGCAACCGGATCATAAACAGGTCGTCGGACTGGCCGGGCTGTTGCTTGCGGCCCGAGACTTTCAACGCCGACAGCCCGGTGCACTGGTGCTCAGCGTGGACCATCCCCTGGCGCAGTTGTGGCTGCGTATTGGGGGCCGTCTTTCTGAAGCGCGCTGCGACCTGTTGGTGCTGTGGCAGAACCCGGTCGATGACGCCTTCGAGTTGACCGCGGTGGAGGTCAAGACGTCTGACGGGGACTTCCTAAAGGACGCGGTCCAGCGGATTCCCAAGGGGATTCGGCAGATCGGCCACACCCTGGAGGCCATCCAAGACGGTCTGGCCGCGACCAGCGACGCCCCGCCCAGTCCCCTGTCCGTGCCCCGCTGCGAGATGCTCAAGCGGACCCTCGTGCGCGCCGCGCAGGCCCGTTCCGGCGAGCCGGCGCGCGATACCGAGAACCGTCTTCGCTGGGGCGCTTGGTTGAAGGCTCTGTTCGGAAAGGATATCCAGGCGGTACGCCTCAGTGGCTGCCTGGTCAGCGTGTTGCTGCGCCGTGCGGGTCGGGGGAGCGAGGATCGGCTGACGACGGACGTTGCCTGGCCTATGGTGCATCGCGTCTTGGGGGAGTTGGAGTTGGACGAGTTGCTGCGGGACCAACAGTCTCCGCCATTCCCGCCCGCGCCGCCTTCTGCTGTGTCTCCTGTCCCCACTGGCGGGGCGGCGGATGACCGGCGAAATCCCGCGACCGCGATATCGCCGCTGGCCAAGACGGCGCCACCCGTGCCCCCACCGCCGGTCGCAGTGAGCCAGGCAACGGCGCCTGGCGATGCCGCCACGCTCGCCGCCGACCTCAGTCCCCCGTGGCCGCCGACGGTCAACGTCCTCGGCATGATCGGCCAGGATGAGGCGGTCAAGCGTCTGGTAGAGCAGGCGGTGTTCGCCCATACAACCGGGAAGCGCTTCCCGGACAAACTGCTGGTCGGTCCTGCCGGGGTCGGCAAGAGCACGCTCGCACGCAAGATCGGCGAACTGCTGAAGCACGAACCCCTGTTCTTCAGTGGGGCCGATCTGCGTCGACCTGCCGACCTGATCCAACGCCTGGGTGAAGCCGAATTATTGGGCGAAACGGGATCGGGGGGCGTGGTCAGGGTGCGCCGCACGCTGCTGTTCATCGATGAGGTCCACGGTATCTCCAGCGCGGTGGCGACATCGCTGCTCTCCGCCATGGACGACCGGCGGTTGACGACCATCGACGGGCGCCTCTATGACCTGAATCAGGCCGTCTTCCTCCTGGCGACCACTGATCCGGGCCGCCTCTCCGAGGCCTTTCAGAGCCGCCCCGATAAGACCTGGTTGCGCCCCTACACGTTGCACGAGCTGGCGGGAATTATCTGGCTGCACGGTAAAGATTGTCTCGACGGCGCCGAACTGGCCCGTGACGCCTGCTATGAGATCGCCGCCCGCAACCAATGCAACCCCCGGCGCAGCGTGCGCCAACTCACGCAAACGCTGGTTCCTCATTTCTTCAGTCGAGCCATGGAGTCCGGGCGGGAGCAACCATCCCTGCACGCGACAGCCGCCTGGCTTGATCGTGAGCACATCGCGCGCTTCTATGACGAGCAAGGCATCGACGCGAACGGTTTGGACGACGTGGCGATGCGCTTCCTGGGCTACCTCAAGCAACAGGGGACGGCGTCCGAACCGACGCTCAGGCAAGCGCTTGGGTTGGCTCATCCTCAGGACTTCATCGAGACTGCGGAGTACCTGGTGAGGCTTGGATTGATAGAGACCTCATCCGCCGGGCGCCGACTCACGCGTCAGGGCGAGCGGTATCTGAGGGCGGATTTGCTGCCGGACCTCAGAGACCGCATTTCACGGGCGAGGTGATTGCCCCGGTAGACCTAGCCGTCGAAATTGTTGCCGCGCGAGTGGCGGGAAAATCCTGTGGGCCGTGATAGATCGGTCTGACCAACGCTTGGAGAGTCTCGGTGAGGATCGACAGCGTTTTCAGTTGTTGCGAAGCCTCGAGACTACCCGGCCGATGGGCGTGGGAGACCAATCACGCGGATAAACCGCAGCGTGGAACCCGCCCGCCGAGCCATTGAAGACCATGCACATCCATCAACTGACCCTGATCAACTTCAAGTGCTTCGCGCAGCAAACCTTCGACCTGCATCCGCAGTTCACGCTGTTCGTCGGCGACAACGGCTCCGGCAAGACCAGCATCCTGGATGGGCTCGCCGTCGCGGCGGGTAGTTGGCTGCTCGGCGTCGATGGCCGGGTCAGTCGCCCGATCCGTCGGCATGAGGTCAGGGTCAGTGCGCGACCTGCCGGGATCGGCACTGAGGTGCGCGCCGACGGAAATGACATCGCGCGTGGTGCCGGGTATTCGTGGGAAGAGAATTTCCCTTGTGCCGTCTGGGCCGGCGGTTCCGTGCTGGGCCAGGCATTGAGTTGGCGACGCACATTGAATGGGTGGCCGGGCAGGACCAGCTATCGCGAAGCCAAGGCCCTGAGTGATCTTGCTCAAGGGCTCACCAGGGAGGCCAAGCAGCGCGATGTCCTGTTGCCGCTGATCGCTCATTATGGCATCTGTCGGCTGTGCGATATGCCGCGCGATCAGGCGCGCGTGCTCGATGCCGATCCGTTGACCGATAAGTCGGCGATGTCACGGCTGGCCGGTTATGACCTGAGTATCGACCAGCGTTTGAGCGCCATGAGTTTCGTCCGGTGGATCGCCCGTCAATCCTGGATCGCCTTCCAGCAGGGCGGCAGGAGCAGCGATGCCTATGTGGCAGTGCAGCGCGCGGTTTCATCCTGTATCGCCGGTGCCTCCGGGCTGCATTTCGATCCGCTGATCGGCGAGGTCGTCATCGACTTCGGTGGGGGCGGAATGCAGCCGTTCAATAACTTGAGCGACGGTCAACGCTCGATGCTCGCGATGGTCGGCGACCTCGCCACCAAGGCGGCAATGCTGAACCCGCACCTGGGCGCCGCAGCGCTCGCGCAGACGCCGGGCATCGTGCTGATCGACGAACTGGACCTGCATCTGCACCCAAAATGGCAGCGTCGCGTCGCCGCCGACCTGAAGCGGACCTTCCCGTCACTACAGTTCGTCTGCACGACCCATTCACCGCAGATCATCGGTGAGCTCAGTCGCGAGGAGGTGCGGCTGCTGCGCGATGGATACCCCCAATTGCCTACGGTCGCCCGCGGTGCCGATTCCAACTGGATACTGGACCACATCATGGAAGGCGCCGCCTCAGAGACAACGCAGGCGCGCCATCTCAAGGAGTGTGTTGAGGATGCCTTGGACGAGGCCGACTTGATTGTGGCCCGTGAGCGCATCGAAGAACTGCGTTTGCTGATCGATGGCGATACCTCTTCGCTGGTGGAACTGGAGAGCTACCTGGACCGGCTGGAGCGGCTGGCAGAGGT
>Ga0247839_1004787_pt1 | contig 17003 bp, 18 predicted proteins | sample LaCruzMarch2015__6_FD_192405 | JGI IMG/M metagenome (GOLD analysis project Ga0247839, IMG submission 192405) | Freshwater microbial communities from meromictic Lake La Cruz, Castile-La Mancha, Spain - LaCruzMarch2015_16m | ecosystem: Environmental > Aquatic > Freshwater > Lake | place: Spain... | reverse complement strand
GTCCGCTTTTTGGCCGTGGACTGCTCGTAATCACCAAAGCCGAGCTGCTTGATGCCCATGAACCCTGTTCACGCCTGCGATCACACGGCCATTCTCGCGCAGGGTGGTGGGGTTTTCCAGAGTCTCCTTAGCAGGTTAACTGGAGCCAATCACCCTTGGGAGGGCCACATTGAGGGAACCTCAAATAATTGAGTTACAGTCGCATTTTCAGGAATAAAGGCTATATTCTATACATCCTTATTTTACAACCATATGGGCCAGCGCGGTTTTTGGGATGAAGTATGACGGATGGAGAAGATCGAGGGAATGCAGTCCTCGTTACCTAGAATCAAAGAGCTTATTTCCTGGGAGTTCTTCCGCTTTCTGCTCGTGCAGGGCTATGCCCAAGATTGGAAGAGTAATGCTAGCCGCAAAGCTATTGACCCAGTAATGATGTTCAGGATGCTGGCACTTTAGCAGTTGTGCAACTTGAGCTACGAAGAGCTTGAATATCAGGTCAACCATCGTCGTTCGTTCGAAGAATAAATTGGTCTTTGAATTATGAATTCAAATTCAGATGCCAAGACAGTCTGATTCTTTAGGGAGAGACCGATGAATGCGGGAGCGATTGAGGGGCTGTTTCAGTTGTTTAATCAGTTTCTCTGTGAGGCTGGATATTAGCCCAGAGGAGGGCAGATCGATGATGCTACAATAAAATCCTTTCCAATCCATAGAAACACAAGAGAGGAGAATCAAGAGATGAATTCAGGTAATGTCCCTGACTCATTCAAGGAGAGCCCAAACCACTTGCCCCAGAAGGATTTTGGCACACGGTGGGTGAAAAAGAATGACGTAAGTAACTACGGTTAGAAGAACAGTATTAACATTGAAAGGCACATGAATTCATTCGCAAATATGATGTTACACTGACAAGTCTTCATGATTTTCAAATGCTGCTTGCCTTGTTTGACCATGAGAATGAGCAGAATTTCTTCTTTGCAGTCTCTGTCTATGCAGGCAACATATTTTAGGAGTTTCTTATAGCCGCTGGCTTCGAAAGCTTTTTCCATGAGAAGGGCCAAAAGAACAAGCCACTATCAGAGGCCAGCAAAGCATTCAACTCAGTAAAGTCCAGGATAAGAGCTCTAGTTGAACATGTCTTTAGTCAAATTGTCATCATAATGAAAGGGAAGTATGCCCGTCTGATTTGCCTTCCACGAGTCAAGGCTTGGTGGGGACTTCGTAAACTTAGCTTCAATATTCGTCGGATTACGATGAATGCTGCGTGACTAGTCACTGCAATTGGGCAAGGGTTAATCATGTAAACATGACCTCTCTTGTAGCCGTTCAGGGGGTGGTTATGGCGTGTACGGCTCTCCGAAACGCCACCTGTCGTGCCTGTGGCTGGTCTGCAGGCGCGAAATGGGGCCAGTTGGGGCCATGGCGATGGGTCTTTAGATATCTTCAAATGACAGCCAGAGGAGCAGATCCATTGCACTGCAATGCATCTCAGTTTCATCCAGCCCCCTGATCGGGTACCCTCTCTTTAACCATGGACAAAGGTGGATGTGCAAGGACTCTCCCATGGTAGAATTATTTATTGCCTTCTATAAGCCGGCCAACATAGCAATTCTTCGAGGTGCCTTTGATAGGGTTGGGGTGCCGCCATCCCAGAACTTCAGGTTACGGGCGTCATCAACAAAGAAGAATTGTTTCCTGAGCGCATCATAGGCGAAAGCATTTGATGAACCCGTGAGGTTTATTTTGAAGATCGCCGTGGCTGATGGAATGAGGGTATTGATCTCATAGATCTTATTGTTATCGGCAATACTACAAATGAAATCTGCTCTGGCGCTCAGGGCCAAAACAGAGCCCCCATGGCCCCGCCAGGAGAGCGAAGGCAGATTTCGAGAAAGCCCTGACGGCTGCTTCATGGCTGAAGCGTGATCATCACATTCTCCCTTTTCTGCCAAATAGAAATCAAGAGAAATCAGGATTCTGCTCAAGGCTCCCTGTATACCACTCGGCCGCGCTCATCGTTGCCCACATCGAGGAGGTCGGCGATCATCAGTCGCTCGATCTCCGATCGGACCGTCCCACTGGAAGATCCACTGGGCAGCTCCACCACCAGGATGGCATCGTTGATGGTGAAGCCTTGGTGACCCACCTGCCGAGCCAGCAGGAGTAACTGTCGCTCGATCGACGGGGGGCGTGAGCGATCGGCCAACGCCAGGGCCTCCTGGAGGAGCAGGGGCTGGTTGGCTTTCTCCACCATGTCAGGGATCAGAAACAGATCGATCAGCTGCCCGATGCCGCACCAACCCATGGTCAGCAACCAGATCGTGCCGCTTAGGGGCTTGCGGGCGTAGAACCGTTGGATTCCGCAGACGCCGGTGATCGAGAGGGCCCAGAGCAGGTAGGCGATCGCCACCCGGCGCCGTTCAGGCAACGGCTTGGGCATGGCCTGAAAACTCGTCGCATCACAATCTGAACCTAAGTCAGCAGTGGCGGGTGAGCAGCCGAGCTGTTCGTAAGCTGGGCATTGCGCATCAAACTGGAGCACCAACCCTTTGCTGACAGGTGATCCTGAACGGACCTTGCCGGAGATCGATGCCGAACTGATCAGGATGGTGTGTCTGAATCGGGTTTGGCTTGGTGGCCATGTTCCTGGTCCTCGGCACCAGTGCCCAGGTGCCGATCAGGCCGCTGCATCCCGAATGGCAGCTCGCCGTGGTGGCCTCGCTGGTGGGGAAATGCTGGCTTGCTGTTGTGGGGGTGAGGTGGATGGCTTTTATAGGACAGATTCGGCCCCTGACATCGTTAACCCCGGGCGGGAGGAACAAGGTTCAAAAGAAGTATAGACCTCATAGGGAGTTCTGCCTCCCAAAGAGCTGTGTGGTCTTACATGGCAGTACCTCCACAGGAAGCGGGCCAGGCTGATCTCTGCATCCCAGCCATCGCTATAGGCACGCAGGTAGACCTCAACTCGGCTTCGCCGAGAAGCCTTCGGCTACGTACTTGACCGTACGCCATAGCCTCTCCACCAGGATGTTGTCGTAGCACCGCTTTCTTCCGGACTAGCTGATCTTGATCTTCTCGACCTGAAGCCTAGTCACGAAGTCAGTGGAGGTGAACTGGCATCCCTGGTCGGAGTGAAAGATCTCTGGCTTACGGCCACCTGAAAGTGCCACATCTCCAGGGCATCCAGACAGAACTCCGTGTCAAGGCTGTTGGTGAGCTTCCAGCTGAGCACATTCCTGGAGTAGAGATCAACGACCGCCACCAGGTAGAGAAAGCCTTTCTGCAGCGGGATGTAGGTGATATCGGTCTCCCACACCTGATCCACAGCCGTGACCTGTTTGAGATCCACCAGGCAGGGGAAGCGCTCGGATGGATCGCCGGGAATCGTGGTGCGAGGCTTCTGGTAGATCGCCCGTAAACCCATGCGGCGCAGGAGGTTTCGCACGCGGTCACGGCTGATCGGAATTCCTTCTCTGGCCAGGTAGTCCACCATCCGGCGACTGCCGCTGCAGGGATCCTCCAGGTAGTGAGCGTCAATCCTGGCCATGCGCCGCATCGTCGATTCACGCACCGGAGTGGGCCGGTAGTAGAGCGTGGATTGAGGCAGGCCCAACAGCTCGCACTGGCGGCTGACGCTGAACTCAGGGTGGTCGTGATCGACCAGCTTGCGCAGTTCATGGGCATTACATCAGTTAAGACTTCTTTTTGAGCCACTCCAGCTCCATCTGGAGTTTGCCGATCTGCTGGAACAGCTCGGCCTCCTTGGCCTGGCTCTCCTCTTTGTCGGTGCTCTTCTTGCCTCGGGTGAACAGCTCGCTGGCACCGTCCAGGAGTTGCCTCTTCCACTGGCTTACCTGGATCGGGTGAATGCCGTGGTTGGCGGCGATCTCCTGCAGTGTCTTGCGGCCGCTGATCGCTTCCATGGCGACCCTGGCTTTGAACTCGGGGCTGTGGGTACGGCGCTTGCTCATCGGTGGGACCCCCTTTCAGGGGCGATGCCCCGCCTCAGAGATTAACGATGGGGGCTGTCCAGAAAAGCCAGACCACCTAATTTTCTTGACTGTGCAGTTTTTTGAATTTTTTCGAGGTGCCCAATGGTTGCATTGTTCGACGGTTTGGCCTTACGCGATCGCCCCTGCTCGGAACCGCAACCTCAACAGCGCAGCCGCACTGTCCGCGGCAACTCCTCCGCCAGCTCCCCCTCCGCCGTGAGCGCCGGGTAGGGGCGGCCTTCACGGCGGCACCAGTCGGCCACCTGGGGGTAGGCCCACTCGAACAGCAGCTGCTGGCGCCGCTCTGCTGGCACCCCCTCCCCGGCCAGCGGCAGCAGGCCTGCCGCCTGCCGCTGGCGCAGGGCCTCGAACAGCAGCACCGCCGCCGCCACCGACACGTTCAGCGACTGCACCATGCCGCCCATCGGCACGAACAGCCCCTGGTCGACGCCGGCCGCTGCCGCGGCGCTCAGGCCCCACTTCTCCGCACCGAGCACGAAGGCGGTGGGGCCGGTGAAATCGCACTGGCGGTAGTCCATCGCTGCGCCGCCCAGCCGGGTGCCATAGATCCTGAACCCCTCCTGTCGCAGCCGTTGCAGGGCGTCCTCCACCGTGGCGTGCGGATGCACCGCCACCCACTTCTCGCAGCCCAGGGAGGTGTGGTTGAAGCGGCGGCTGCGGCCCGCCAGGCTCACCGCATGGGCTTCCAGCACCCCCACGGCGTCGCAGCTGCGCAGGATCGCCGAGAGGTTGTGGGGCTTGTCCACCGCTTCCAGCAGCACCGTCAGATCGGCCATGCGACGGCTCAGTACGGCCTTCAGCCGCTCGAAGCGGCGCGGCAGCAGGGGCATGGAACGGTGCGGAGCGGGTGCCGTTCAGTTCAGCACCACGCCTCAGTCCAGGCCAAGCATTAGTTCAGCACCGGGTCGAGGCCCGGGATCACGGCCACGGCGTCGCTGCTGCTGCGTACGGCCACACCGGCGTCGGTGCGGCGGAAGCTTCCCTGGTCGGTGCGGTTGCCGCCGGCGCCGTCGTCGGCCTGGATCGCCACCAGGCCGTTGCCGAAGAAGGCGTAGGTGTTGCGGGAGCCGTCGGCCCAGGCGAGCTGGTAGATCGTTTGCCCGTCGGGGGTCTGGGCATCGCTCAGCCGGCAGGGAATCTGCTCGGGGTCGGCGCTCTCGGGCCGCTTGAACAGGCAGAGGGTTTCGCCGCCGTCCGCGTTTGCGCCTGCCTCGGGCGGCCGGGGAGCGGCGGCCTGCTCACCGGCTGCTGCTGCCGGCAGATTCGCCAGGAAGTCGCGCACCACCGAGGCGGAAATCGCGAAGTTCAGGCCTTCGCTGTCGTTCAACTTGAAGGTGGCCACGCCCGCCACGCAGTTGCCCCTGTCCAGAACCGGACCGCCCGAGTTGCCCGGGTTCACGGCGGCGTCGATCTGAAGAATCCTGTCCTTCTCCCGCACACTGCTCACCACGCCGCGGCTCAGGCTGAACTCCAGACCCTTCGGCGCGCCGATCACGAACACCTCCTGCCCCACCGCCGCGGGATGGTCGCCCATCGCCAGCGGCGTGCCCCGGCTGCCAGCCACCGCGAGCAGGGCCAGGTCGGAGGTGGGGGTGTCGCCGCTCCCGCGGGCCACCACCTGGGCCGCATCGCTGGAACCATCCACCCACTTCAGCCGCACCGTGTCACTGCCTCGCACCACGTGGGTGTTGGTGATCAGATAGGTCTGCCCGCCCTGGTGCGCCACCACGAAGGCGCTGCCCAGCCCCTCCCCCGTCGAGACGACGGCCACCCCCTTGCTGGCGGTGCTGAACACCTGCTCGGCGCTGAGGTTCCTGGCGCTGCAGCTTCCGGCCGGGGCCATGGCCAGTTTTGGCGTCCGCGCCGGTTCACCGCTTCGCACCATGGCGCAGCTGGTGAGCAGGAGGGCCAGGCCCGTGGCACCGAGGGCGGGCCTCCAGCGGAGCGGTTTCGTTCCGGGGTGGCTGGGGATGTGGGCAGAGGGCATGGGGCCTCGTCGAGCAACGGATCAAAACAAGCTTTCGTTCTACGGTGGGTCCCCGATCCCGGGGCCGTCGGCTGGGCCCCTGCCGATGACAGGATCTTCCCGTCAGAGCCTGCGGTCCGACCTTGTCATCGCTGCCCTCCGCGCCTGGCTTCGATCAGCGGGTCTATGCCGCCGTGGCCCAGATCCCCTGCGGCCAGCTCGCCACCTACGGCCAGATCGCCGATCGGATCGGCGCCTTCGGTTGCGCCCGCCAGGTGGGCTGGGCCCTGCGCCGCCTCGCCCTGCCGTCGGAGATCCCCTGGCACCGGGTCGTCAATGCCCGTGGCCAGATCTGCATGAGCCTCAGCCGCGAGGGCAGTGACTGGATCCAGCGGGAGCTGCTGCTTGCCGAAGGCATCCCCGTCGACGCCGAGGGCCGCCTGCCCCTGCGGCGCTATCTGTGGAGGCCACCGCCACCAGCTGGTTGAGCCATCCCGCCCCATGACCGTTGCGCCGGAAGCCGTTGGCCTTGATTCGCGCCGGGTGGCCTGGCGGGCGCTCCAAGCGGTGGCGGCCGGGGCTTACGCCGATCTGGCCCTGGAGCGGGAGCTGCACCGCCTGCCGCTCGCGCCGCCGGATCGGGCCCTGGCCACCGAGCTCTGCTTCGGGGCGATCCGCCAGCGCCGCCGGCTCGATGCCTGGCTCGACCAGCTCGGCCGGGTGCCGGCCGAGCGTCAGCCGCCCCGGCTGCGCTGGCTGCTGCACCTCGGCCTCTACCAGCTGCTGGCCACCGAACGGGTGCCCGCCTCGGCGGCGGTGAGCACCACGGTGGAGCTGGCCAAGCGCGATGGCCTGGCCCGGCTGGCGCCTGTGGCGAACGGCCTGCTGCGCTCCTTCCTGCGCCGCCCCCAGCCGGATCTGCCCCTGCCGCCGCTGCCCGCCGCCGCCCTCGGCCTGCGCCACTCCCTGCCCGACTGGCTGGCGGCCCAGCTGCTGCAGTGGTTGCCGCCGGATCAGGCCGAGGTCTTCGGCGTGGCGGCCAACCAGCCGCCGCCCCTGGATCTGCGGGTCAACCGGCTGCGGGCCAGCCGCGAGGCGGTGCTTGCCGCCTTCGCCGCCGCTGGGCTGGCGGCCGAACCGCTCGATGATGCGCCCTGGGGCCTCACGCTCCACGGTCGCATCGGCGACCTGCGCGAGCTGCCCGGCTACGCCGAGGGCCACTGGTGCGTCCAGGACCGCGCCGCCCAGCGGATCGCGCCCCTGCTTGATCCCCAGCCCGGCGAGCGGCTGCTGGATGCCTGCGCCGCCCCGGGTGGCAGGAGCACCCACATCGCCGAGCTGATCGGCGATGTGGGCACGGTGGTGGCGGTGGATCGCTCGGCCGGCCGCCTGCGGCGGGTGCGGGCCAACGCCGATCGGCTTGGCTTGGCCGCACTCCAGCTGCGCCAGGCCGATGCGGCCGCGCTGGGTGGCGAACTGGTGGGTGGCGAACCGCTTGGGGTGCTTTTTGATCGGATCCTGCTCGACGCCCCCTGCTCGGGCCTGGGCACCCTGGCTCGCCATGCCGATGCCCGCTGGCGGATCGACCCCGCCACGATCGAGGAGCTGGTGGGGGTGCAACGCCGCCTGCTGGAGGGGATGGTGCCCCTGCTCAAGCCGGCCGGCCGCTTGGTCTACGCCACCTGCACGGTGCACCCGGCCGAGAACGGCGGCCTGATCAGCGCCTTCCTGGCCGGGCGGCCCGACTGGAGCCAGCTCTCCGAGTTGCAGCTCTGGCCGCGGCCAGGCGGCGGCGATGGCTTCTACGCCGCCGTGCTCCAGGCCCCCGGCTGAGAGACCAGGGCGGCGGTCCAGGGCGGCGGCTTCAAGGCGGAGTTTTTATGGCGGAGTTGGCGCCACCGGGGGCGGTGGGGCGGCAGGTGGATCCGCAGCTGGCGCCGGTGGCGGGGCGGCGGCTGGAGCCGGAGCCGGAGCCGCTTCCGGCCGGGGGGCAGGGCCGGGGGCTGGCTCGTTTCGCGGTTGGGCGGGGGCAGGAACCTCGGGGCGCCATTCCTGGCGCCATCCCTGCGGTGCAGGGGTGGCGGGCGGTTCCCACCGGTCCGGTTCCCAGGGCCTGGCGTCGTCGTTGACGGCCGGCTCCTGAGGCGACCACGGCCTCTCGGCCTTCGGCTTGCTGGCCCGGAATTCGCCGGTGAGCACCGGCTTGGGCGGGAACTCGCGCACCGGCAGATCCTTGACCACCACGGTCATGTACCGGCCCCAGGCCGCGGCGGCAGCGCCACTGTCGCTGCCGGTCTTGCGGTTGTTGTCGTAGCCGAGCCAGATGCCAGTGGTGAGCTGGGGAATCGAGCCGATGAACCAGAGGTCACGGGCCCCCTCCGAGGTGCCGGTCTTGCCGGCCACCGGCCGGTCGGCCAGGGAGGCGGCGCCACCGGTGCCGCCCCGAACCACCCCCTGCAGCATCCACACCATTGCGTCTGCAATGTCGCTGTCGACGGCGCGGCGGCCCCGCTCGCCCTGCAGGCGGCGGCTCCAGAGCAGCTCGCCATTGGGGCCGCTGATCTCCTCGAAGGGGGTGGGCGGCACGAACACACCCCGGTTCACCACACCGGCGTAGGCCGCCGTCATGTCGAGAACCGTCTGCTCGTAGGCGCCGATCACCATCGGATAGAACCGGCCCAGCTCCCGGGTGATGCCCAGGCTCTTGGCTGTGGCGATCACCTTGTCGAGGCCCACCATCTGGCTGAGGGCCACCGCCACGATGTTCAGGGAGTTCTGCAGGGCCGTCGCCATCGAGACCCGGCCGAGGTAGCGGTTGCCGAAGTTCTTGGGGCAGTAGCCGGCGAAGCAGCGCGGCGAATCGAGGATGGTGGTTTCCGGCCGCATGCCCTCTTTGAGGGCGGTGAGATACACGAACAGCTTGAAGGTGGAGCCCGGCGAGCGCAGGGCCTGGGTGGCCCGGTTGAACTGGCTGGTTTCGTAGTCCTTGCCGCCCACCAGGGCCCGCACCAGGCCGGTGCCCGGTTCGATCGTGACCAGCGCCCCCTCCAGCCCGCCGTAGGCGCTGCTGTTGATCACCCGCTGCGCTTCCGCCTGCCAGGCCAGGTTGAGGCTGCTGCGGATCGTCAGCCCGCCCACCTCAAGCTGCTCGGGGCTAAGCACCTTCGGCAGCTCCTGGGCCACCCAGCTGGTGAAGTAGGGGGCCTGGCTGTTCCAGTACTTCGGCAGGGCGGACTTAAGCTTCAACGGCGCCGCGTTGGCCTCCGCCTGCTGGGTCCCGTCGATGAAGCCCGCCTCCCGCATCCGCTCCAGCACCACCGCCCGCCGCTGCAGGGACAGCTCGGGATTCACCAGCGGCGAATACACCGAGGGAGCGGGTGGCAGGCCGGCGATCAGGGCTGCTTCCGGCAGGGTGAGCTGGGCCGGGGTCTTGGAGAAGTAGATCCAGGCAGCATCGGCGACGCCGTAGGCGCTGGAGCCCAGATACACATAGTTGAGGTATTGATCGAGGATCTGCTGCTTGCTGAGCTGGCGCTCGAGCTTGCCGGCCAGGGCAGCCTCCTTGAGCTTGCGCACGAGGGTGCGGTCCTGGCTGAGGTACACCGTGCGGGCCAGCTGCTGGGTGATCGTGCTGGCGCCCTCCTCCACCGCCCCGCTGCGGATGTTGCGCAGCATCGCCCGGCCGATTCCCACCGGATCGACGCCGCCGTGTTCGTAGAAGCGCCGGTCTTCGGCGGCCACGAAGGCCTGGCGCAGCAGTTTGGGCATCTCGCCGCTGGCCACCTTGTCGCGGGTGGCGGGGCCGAGTTTCTGCAGCACCTGGCCGTCGGCCGAGAGGATCGTCACCGTGCCGGGGCGGTTGAAGGTGTTGATCCGCTCCGTTTCCGGCAACAGGCCGTCGATGCCCCGCACCAGGGCAGCCTGGCCGAAGGCCACCAGGCTGCCGGCCCCAGCCGCCAACATCGCCACGATCACCAGCTGGCGTCGCCGGCTTCTGCGCAGCTGGCGGCCCTCCCCCTGGCGGGCCGTCGCGCTCACAGGACCACCGTTAGCCGGCTGTGGCCGATCGCCAGCGCCGTGACCAGCATCCCCAGCACCAGAAAGGGCTGGGCGCTGGCCTGATACTTCACATCGAAAGCCACCGGATCCCGCAGCAGCCAGAGGTCCTGGAAAGTGATCTGGGGAATGATCAGCAACACCAGCAGCACCGCAGCGAAGTGCTGGTCGATCGCAATCAGCACCGCCACCATGGCCAGCTGGAACAGGTCGATCATCGCGGCGCTGATCCAGCTGGCCCGCTCGATGCCGAACACCACCGGCAGGGATTGCAGCCCCAGGGCCCGGTCACCCTCCACGCTCTTGAAATCGTTGACCACGGCGATTCCCAGGCCGGCCAGGCTGTAGGCCAGGGTGAGGCCAGCGGTGGCCCAGGTGAGACGGCCGAACAGGGCCTGGCCGGCCCACCAGGGCAGGGCGATGTAGCTGGCGCCAAGGGCGTAGTTGCCGAGCCAGCCGTTCTGCTTGAGCTTCAGCGGCGGCGCCGAATAGATGTAACTGACCAGGGAGCCCCCCAGGGCGAGCAGCAGCAGCACCGGCGTGGTGTGGCCGGCCCAGAGGTCGAGGCCGCCGGCCACCGCCAGGCCTGCCAGCAGCAGCGCCCAGATCTGCGTCCGCACCTGCTCCAGGCCGATGGCGCCGGAGGGGATCGGCCGGTAGGGCTCGTTGATCGCGTCGATCTCGCGGTCGTAATAGTCGTTGAGGGTCTGGGTGTAGCCGGCCAGCAGCGGCCCACTCATCACCATGCAGGCCAGGGCGGCCAGCACCTCGGGACCTCTCCAGCTGAACCCCCCTGAAGCGGCCGCGCCGCAGATCACTCCCCAGATCAGCGGAATCCAGGTGACCGGTTTCATCAGCTGCAGGCGCAGCTTCCAAAGGCTGGTGGTGCCGGTGGCCCCCTTCATGCCGAGCAACTGGCGGGCGCCTCCGCTGCTGGAGGGGGAGTCGGGAGCGTCGCTCAACGGATTGAAGCGGAGATCGCCAGCATGATGGAGCGCTCTAGGCCGGAGCGATCTCGTCGTCGAAGAACCAGCCGCTGCTGCCGTTGCTCAGCTCCACCACCACGCCGATGCCGCTGCCGTCGGTCATCTTGTAGCCGCGAACGGTACCGGTGGCATCGCTCTTGAGAACCTCGACCAGATCGGCCGGAATGCGGTCACGCACCCGGGTGATCTTGACCTTGGAGCCGATCGTGATCGTGCCTGGGGTGGCAGCCTGAGTCATGGCCTGCGCGGCTGGACAAGTGGCGCAACCTTAACAGCGCCCCCTGTCTGAGATTCCATGGTCGCCAAGCGCCTGATTCCCTGCCTCGACGTGGCCGATGGACGGGTGGTCAAGGGGGTGAACTTCGTGGGGCTTCGCGATGCGGGTGACCCGGTCGAGTTGGCCTGCCGCTACGACGCCGCCGGCGCCGACGAGTTGGTGTTCCTCGACATCGCCGCCAGCCACCAGGGCCGCAGCACCCTGGTGGAGCTGGTGCGCCACACCGCCGAGGCGCTGACGATCCCGTTCACGGTGGGGGGCGGCATCGGCAGCGTCGAGGGCATCACCGAGCTGCTCCGCGCCGGCGCCGACAAGGTCAGCCTCAACTCATCGGCCGTGCGCGACCCGGAGCTGGTGGCGGCGGGCGCCCGCCAGTTCGGCTGCCAGTGCATCGTCGTGGCGATCGATGCCCGCCGCCGCGCCGATGGCAGCGGCTGGGACGTGTTCGTGAAAGGGGGCCGGGAGAACACCGGCCTCGATGCCGTGGCCTGGGCCCGCCGGGTGGTGGCGCTCGGTGCCGGTGAACTCCTGCTCACCTCGATGGATGGCGATGGCACCCAGGCCGGCTACGACCTGGCCCTCACCCGGGCCGTGGCCAGCGCCGTGGCGGTGCCGGTGATCGCCTCCGGTGGCGCCGGCTGCATCGACCACATCGCCGCCGCCCTTGAGGAGGGGCAGGCGGCCGCGGCGCTGCTGGCGTCCCTCCTGCATGACGGGGTGCTCACGATCGGGCAGATCAAGACGGGCCTGCTGGAGCGGGGGCTGCTGATTCGGCCCCTGGAGCCCGCGGGGCCATGTGACGTGACGTTACATTGATTGTGAGAATTTCATCACTACATTTCACTTCTCCCTCCCCCCGTGTCGGCTCTGTCGTCCCCTGTCGCCACTGTCGTTGCCTTGCTGACGGTGGTTCTGGTGGTTGGGCTGGTGGCCTGGGCGCTCTCGCTGATGCAGGCCGCCAACGACCGCCAGGAGTTTTCGCTGATGCTGGCCGGCTGCATGGTCTGCTCCGCCGCGGTTGGTCTCACCACGGTGATGGTGCTGACCTTTGCGAGCCCCAACCGGTTGCTGGCCGCCGGAGCCGGCTTCGGGTTTCCAGGCGGTGAGGAAGTAATCAGCCTCGATGCGGTCTCCCTGCCCTGGGCCACCTCCCTCGACTGCCTGGTGGATCCAGCCCGCTGCACCGCTCTGCCATCCTCCTGAGCAACTGTTCGCCGCCGTCGCTTGAAGCCCGGTGATCCCGAGGCGGTGCGTGAGCTGTTCGAAGCGATCGCGCCCCGCTACGACCAGCTCAATGACCTGCTCAGCCTTGGCCTGCATCGTCTCTGGAAGAGGCAGGCGGTGCAGTGGTTGCGGCCCCGACCTGGCCAGCGCCTGGTTGACCTGTGCTGCGGCACCGGTGATCTGGCCCTGGTGCTGGCGGCGAAGGTGCGCCCGGGCGGCAGCGTGCTGGGCCTCGACGCCGCTTCCGCGCCCCTGGCGCTCGCCCGCCGCCGCGGCTTGCGCCAGCGGTGGCTGCCCGTGCGCTGGCAGCAGGGCGATGCCCTGGCAACCGGCCTCGCCGATGGCTCCGCTGACGGGGCGGTCATGGCCTATGGCCTGCGCAACCTGGCCGATCCGGCGGCGGGGTTGCGGGAACTGAGGCGGCTGCTGCGGCCGGGTGGCCGTGCCGCGGTGCTGGATTTCAACCGCCCCGATCCCGCCACCGCTCCGGGGGCGCTGGTGGCGGGCTTCCAGCGGCTTTACCTGCGCCGCCTGGTGGTGCCCGCCGCCCGCAGGTTCGAGCTGACCGAGCAGTACGCCTATCTGGAGGCCAGCCTGGCGTGTTTCCCCAGCGCAGCGGAACAGGAGCGGTTAGCCGCCGCCGCCGGTTTCAGCGCCGTGCGTCACCGTCCCATCGCGGCCGGCTTGATGGGCCTGCTGCAGCTGGTGGCCTGAGCCCGCTCTGAGAGGATCGACCCATGCTTTTTCAGGACATCATCGGCACCCTGAACCGGTTCTGGGCCGAGCGGGGTTGCCTGTTGCTGCAGCCCTACGACACCGAAAAGGGGGCGGGCACCATGAGCCCCCACACGGTGCTGCGGGCGATCGGGCCGGAGCCCTGGGCGGTGGCCTACCCCGAACCCTGCCGCCGCCCCACCGACGGCCGCTACGGCGACAACCCCAACCGTGCCCAGCACTACTTCCAGTACCAGGTGTTGATCAAGCCGTCGCCGGACGGCATCCAGGAGACCTATCTGGCCTCGCTGGAGGCCCTGGGCATCCGCGCCGCCGACCACGACATCCGCTTCGTGGAGGACAACTGGGAATCCCCCACCCTCGGCGCCTGGGGGGTGGGTTGGGAAGTGTGGCTCGATGGCATGGAGGTGACCCAGTTCACCTACTTCCAGCAGTGCGGCGGCCTCGATTGCCGGCCCGTGTCGATCGAGATCACCTATGGCCTCGAGCGGCTGGCCATGTACCTCCAGGATGTGGAGAGCCTCTGGGAGCTGCGCTGGAACGCCACCCGCAGCTACGGCGACATCTGGCTGCCGTTCGAGAAGGGCCAGTGCAGGTACAACTTCGAGGCCTCCAATCCCGAGCGCCTGCTGCAACTGTTCGCCCTCTATGAGGCGGAGGCCGCCGACCTGGTGGCGGCGAAGCTGCCGGCTCCGGCGTTGGATTACGTGCTCAAGTGCAGCCACACCTTCAACCTGCTGGAGGCCCGGGGCGTGATCTCGGTCACCGAGCGCACCGCCACCATCGCCCGCATCCGTCACCTGGCCAGGCAGGTGGCTGAAGCCTGGCTGGAGGAGCGCCGGGATCTGGGCTTCCCGCTGCTGGGCGAGGCGGCCCGCCAGGCGCTGCTGGCCGAGTCTTTCGGGTGAAGCGCACCCTGCTGGTGGGGCTGCTGCTGGCCGGCGCCTTCCAGGCCGGCCGCCTCACCGAACGGGCGATCTGGCCCTGTCGCCTGCGGCCGCTCGCAGGCCTGGTGGCCCCCCTGCTCGGTCAGGAGCTGCCCAGCCCCGAGCTCTGCGACCTGATGCTCAAGCTGCCCAGCTTCTGAGCACCAGGTCGCAGAGCTCGGGGTCAACCGGCCGCGGCGGGGGAACCCTAGAGGGTGCGGTTCGGAGCGGGAGCTCGATGCCAGTGCTGTCGCGGCCACTGCTGATGAGGCCCCCTCTGACGATCCCCCTGGTTGTGGTCTCGCTGGCGCTGGCGGGGCTCAGCCTCGGCGTGATCCCCCTCGACGCTCCCCTCCGCTGGCTGGCCCTCGGCCTGGTCAGCGCCCTGGCCTGGTGGCTGGCGGGCTCGCACGGGGCCGCCCCGGCAACCCGCCTGGCCCTGCTGGTCGTTGCGCCGGCCCTGCTGCTCTGGGGCCTGGCGGCCCAGCCCCAGCCTGGTCGCGCCGATCCGGTGCGGCTGCTGCCCGCCGCGCCGCTGGCACGGCTGCCGGTGCAACTGCAGGGCCGCCTCGGCGGCGACCCCCAGCCCCGCGGCGAGCAGGGCGGCTGCCGCTCCGAGCTGGAGCTGGCCGGCGGCCGCACCGAACTGTTGTTTCGCCGGTGCCCTCCCTTGCAGCAGGGCTGGCGGCTGGCGGTACGGGGCGAGCTGCGCCGGCCGGCCACCGGTCCCCATCCGCTGTTGAGCGGTCCGGCCGAGCGGCTGGCCCGCCAGGGGATCTGGAGCCAGCTGCAGGTGGAGGGCCAGCCCGAGGTGCTGGAGCGACCCTCCACCCCGGTGGCGGGATTGCGGCGACGAATGGCGGCGGCCCTGCTGGAGCACGGCGGGCCGGAGCGGGGCGGGGTGCTGGCTGCCCTGGTGCTCGGCAGCGCCGTGGTGCCCCTGCCCAGCGACGTCCGCGACGCCTTCCGGGTGGCCGGGCTCTCCCATGCCCTGGCCGCCTCCGGTTTCCACCTCACCGTGCTGCTGGGGGCCGTGATGGCCCTGGGGCGCCACCTGCCCCGGCCACCCCGGGCGGCTTTGGCGGTGGGGGCCATGCTGCTGTTCCTGCTGCTGGCCGGCCCGCAGCCCTCTGTGGTGCGGGCGGTGCTGATGGGGGGTGTGGCCTTCGCGGTGCTCGAGAGCGGCGGCCGCAGCCGTCCGCTCGGGGTGCTGCTGCTCAGCGTGCTGGTGATGCTGCTGGTGCGTCCCAGCTGGCTGCTGGATGTGGGTTTTCAGCTCTCGGTGGCGGCCACCGCCGGCCTGATCCTCACCGCCTCCGACCTGGAGGCGGCCCTGGTGCGGCGGCTGCCGGCCTGGGCGGGGGCCCGCTGGATCGGGGCGGGTCTGGCGGTGCCGGTGGCGGCCTCGCTCTGGACCCTGCCGCTGCAACTGCTCCATTTCGGCGTGGTGCCGCTGTATGCGGTGCCCGCCAACCTGGTGGTGGCGCCGCTGCTCACCCCACTCACCCTCGGGGCGATGGCGATGGCCCTGGCCGCCGTGATCCTGCCGCCCCTGCTGCCCCTGCTGGCCTGGCCCCTGGGGATGCTCACGGGGTTGCTGCTGCTGCTGGTGCGCGGCTTCGCGGCGTTGCCGATGGCCCAGTGGCAGATCGGGCGGCCCCTGCCCTGGCTGGTGCTGTTGTTCTTTCTCGCCCTGCTGCCCTGGCTGCTGGCAGACCTGGGCTGGCGACGCCTCGGGGCGGCCGGTATCGGGCTCACCCTGGCCCTGCACCTGGCCCTGCTGGGCGGCGACCAGGTGCTGCTGATCCACCAATGGGGTGGGGATCTGCTGCTGGCCCGCCACCGGGGCCGCGGCGCCCTGGTCAGCAGCCGCGCCGATGGCCTCAGCTGCGCCACCGCCGCCAAGCTCGCCACCGGGCTCGGCCTGGCCCGCTTCGACTGGATCGCCCTGCTCGACCCCGTGGCGGCGGACGAGCCCGCCTGCTGGAGCGCCCAGGGCTCCCTGGTGCTGGCTTCCACTGACGGCAGCGCTCCGCTGGCCCCGGGCCAGCGGCTGGAAAGCCCCGGCCTGGTGCTCACACCGCTCAGTGCCGACAGCCGCGCCCACACCTTGGCGGTGGGGGGTCACCGTTGGCTGGTGCTGCCGGATCCGCAGTCGCTGGCAGCCTGGCAGCTGGCCACGGCCGGGGTGGGCGGGTCCGGAACGGCGGCTCTGCCTGTGGAAATGGCCCAGCTCAGTGGCGCCTGGCTCGGCTTCCAGCCCCGCCGCGGCGAGCAGCAGGCCGTGACGGCGGCAGCTCCCCGCCGGATCTGGGTGAGCGGCCACTGGCCGGGGGCGCCGCGGGGCTGGCAAGCCAGCGGCGCCAGTGGATCGTTGCAAGGCCCGGCCGGCTGACGGCTCCGTAAAGTTCAGCTTCGTGCGGGCCGCTCAGCCGGCTCCGGGCGAAGCCGGAGAGGTGGCTGAGTGGTCGAAAGCGAACGACTCGAAATCGTTTGAAGGGAAACCTTCCGTGGGTTCGAATCCCACCCTCTCCGTTAACCGAGATTTTTAGGGTTTTCCTGGGGGTCCCTTGACGTCCTTGGATGTACCCATAGTGATTGCAGTGCAGTGATTCTGGGGGATTGGGGCGTCCCAAGGCATCCCTGGAAAAACCGTGGCAGCAAAAAATAGTGGTGGTGTAATAGGTGGTGTACGATTTGGAGTGGTGGTGTAAATGCGCCATGGCTCTAACCGACGCAGCTGTTCGCGGGCTGCCACTGCGGTCTCAGCGTTACCGGGTTTCCGACAGCGCCGGCCTGCTGCTCGAGGTGGATCCGGCT
>Ga0247839_1004775_pt1 | contig 17035 bp, 16 predicted proteins | sample LaCruzMarch2015__6_FD_192405 | JGI IMG/M metagenome (GOLD analysis project Ga0247839, IMG submission 192405) | Freshwater microbial communities from meromictic Lake La Cruz, Castile-La Mancha, Spain - LaCruzMarch2015_16m | ecosystem: Environmental > Aquatic > Freshwater > Lake | place: Spain... | reverse complement strand
AAGATGTCCATTTTGTGCTCGAATATTTTTGAAATTATTTACAATGTATTTTGCTTTTTATTTACTCGTAAAATAAAACTGACTTTTTGAGGGACGACTAACTAAAAAGAGGCTGTTTTATTAAAAAAAAACAGCCTCTTTTTGTTAAATATTTACCAGAAAATATTATGCTTTTTTAGTGCTGATGATCAGCTCCAAAAATTTCGGTTTTATGTCCAAAATGATGTGCAAATTCTCTTATTTCATCAGCTATTTCTTTACCATTTGTGGCACGTTCATAAGTATCGCCAAGTGTTGCTAAAGTTTGAAACATAAATAAATTCATTTCTTCAACACTCATTTCATTGGTCCATAAATCTATGCGCATGGCATTTTGTTGTAAACCATCAAACAACGAAAGCATAACAGCTTTGGCAGGTTGTTGACCATCAAAATCGGCATCGTCAGCATCCCATTTTATCATGGTTGGCATATTCTCAGCATCTATTTCTACATCTATTCTTATTTGTGATTTTTTCATTTCTCGTTAGTTTTTAGTTGCTTAGTTTTTAGTTCTTAGTTCTTAGTTTCTTAGTATTAAATAATTGAATAAATATTTTATTCGTAATTCATAATTCATAATTCATAATTCATAATTCATAATTCATAATTCATAATTCATAATTCATAATTCGTAATTCATAATTCAAAAATCACAGATTAGCTTATTGCTTCTATCAAATCTTGTTTGGTAATAATATGAACTTGGTTCATTAAATCTTTTACTAAAACAGCTGCATTATCTTTTGTAATTAATCTGGAAACTTCTTCCATGCTTGCTTTAGCATCTACAAATGGAAAAGATGGACTCATTAAATCTGCAACTAATTTTAGTTTTAGTTCATGGTTTTCCATTAACATACTAAATAAAGCTGTATCGGTTAAAGAACCTACAAATTCTCCATTTTCGTTGGTAACAGGAAGCTGTGATATAAAAAATTTCTTCATCATTAATACAGCAGCACCAACAGTATCGGAAGTTTTAGCTGTTACTAATTTTTGATGTTTATGTGTTTCTATTAAGTTAATGGCTCGGGTTTGTTCTGTTAATAAAAACCCTCTATCGCGCATCCAATCATCGTTGAACATTTTACCCAAATAACGAGTTCCATGATCATGAAAAATAACCACAACTACATCGTCTTTAGTAAACTTGTCTTTCATTTGTAAAATACCAGCCAAAGCCGAACCTGCTGAATTACCAACAAATATTCCTTCTTCGCGAGGTATTCTGCGAGTCATCATGGCTGCATCTTTATCGGTTACTTTTTCAAAATGATCAATCATTTCAAAGTTTACATTGGCTGGTAAAAAATCTTCGCCTATTCCCTCTGTTATGTATGGATAAATTTCGTTTTTATCAAAAATTCCAGTTTCCTTATACTTTTTAAAAACCGAACCGTAAGTATCAATTCCATAAGCTTTAATGGCAGGATTTTTTTCTTTTAAAAACTTAGCAGTTCCGCATAAAGTTCCGCCTGTTCCTACTCCTACTACCAAATGAGTAATTTTTCCATCGGTTTGTTCCCAAATTTCAGGACCTGTTTGTTCATAATGTGCCAATGAATTGGAAAGATTGTCGTACTGATTTGGTTTCCATGAATTAGGAACTTCATTTATCAATCGGCTTGATACTGAATAATATGAACGAGGATCTTCAGGTTCTACATCGGTTGGGCAAACAATAACTTCGGCACCAAACGCTTTTAAAGCATCTACTTTTTCTTTACTCTGTTTGTCGGTAGTTGTAAAAATACATTTATAACCTTTTATAACAGCCGCAATGGCCAAACCCATACCAGTATTTCCGCTTGTGCCTTCTATAATTGTTCCACCTGGCTTTAACCTGCCATCTTTTTCAGCATCTTCAATCATTTTTAAAGCCATTCTATCCTTTATACTATTTCCAGGATTTGTTGTTTCAATTTTTGCTAAAACAGTACAAGGTAAATCTTTAACAATGTTATTTATTTTCACTAAAGGTGTATTGCCAATGGTTTCTAAAACGTTTTTTTTCCACATGGGCGCAAACTTAACATTACTCTACTTCAATACAAAACAATTTATTGTTTGGCAATAACCTAAAAACATATCTTTTTATTTTGTTAACCTAAACCAACATATATCTTTTTTTCTAATAAGCAATAACTTCATTATTTGCCCCTAATCTATTTTATAAAATTAAAAAACAGCTTATAGTTGGCTTTATTATACTTGAGTAACAATAAATTTCATACATTATGCTTACTCAACTCGTTGAGTTGTCTATATTATCATATATTATGCTCACTCAACTCGTTGAGTTGTCTATATTGTCATGTATTATGCTCACTCAACTCATTGAGTTGTCTATATTGTCATATATTATGCTCACTCAACTCGTTGAGTTGTCTATATTGTCATGTATTATGCTCACTCAACTCGTAGAGTTGTCTATATTGTCATGTATTATTGTTACTCTACAAGTAGAGTAACCTTAATTGTTTTATTTTATATAAAATTCTCCAAAAAAATAAAAAAAAATTACAATACTTATTTCAATTTAGAACGTATATATAATTGAATACAATAGAATTTGCTTCAATTAGTAAAAAAAATTGGCGTTAAATACACTGTTTATTTATTTACAAGTAAAAAACAAAAAGTGTTCAATATTATTTTTTTTAAACTAATTGCTATAAATGGTAATAATAAAATTATATATGTAAAAATATATTTACCAAAAGCCTAAAAAAACATAGAATTTGAGAAAAATATATAAGCTTTAACATAACAACAAAAAAAAATTGGGGGTTATCAAATATTTAATTTTTTACCTTCGATAAAAAGGTAATGGATAGTCATAAAAAAATAATTTTAAAAATTAAGTTATTCACAATATATTGCATAAAAATCTAACCATCATGGAAATAATACAAGCTAAATTCATTTTCGACCAATTACAATACGATTTAATTGGTAAAGATTCGTACAGAGGGGTAACTTTAACTTACTCCTGGATTGCCAATCAGTTTGGACATATTGCATTGGGTTTCATTCCAACCATTATTCTGTTCCAAATTTTAAGACAATATTTTAAAACATCGCAATTAAACTTATATGCTGCCTGCATTATTAGTGGTTTTTGGATATTGTTTGAAACCTATAACTTTTTAGGACCATTATTAAAGTCTAGTCAGATATATAACTTTAAACCCGATTTTGTAAATGTGGGTTTTGATACCTTAACCGATTTATGTTTTTTTTCAATAGGTGCATTTGTGGCTGCATTAAGTATTGAATACAGTGTAAAACTGGTTTATGCAAATGCGTTTTTTTTCCTCTTAGTTATTTACCCATCAATTTATTGGTACACTACCAAAATGTACCAACAAGAAGCAAAATTTCCATTTCAATATAGGCTAAGTCAATGGAAAAGCGAATTACCCGATTCGAGCAAAGTAGTAATCAATAATTTTATTGATAACAATAAAGCTGGCAAACACTTGTTGGTTTTTGGTGCTTATAAAAGTGGAAAAACCAGTTTAAGTGTTGCCATTGCAAACGAAGAATCTATTAAGCACAAAAAATCTCTTTATACTTCAGCCACAAAGTTTTACAATTTGTTAAATGAGCCAAATCCGGCTCAAGCCGAAATAAAAATAAACAGTTTATGGAACTGGCGAAATACCGATTATTTAATCATTGATGACATAAACCCCAGCATTTCAATAAATGGGGTAAATGTAGAACCACAAACTTGGTTTAACATGCTTAATAACAATACTTACAGCAAAGAAAATTTGGAGGCAATAAAACAAACAAATATAATTTGGGTATTGGGCGAAAACAATAGCAATTGTTGCGATTGGGAACAACTTTTACTTTCGTTAGGTATTCAAAAAGAAAATATTTCATTGCTTGCTTTGCAATAAAAAAACTTAATAACTATTTATGATTAAACTTTCCATTTTAGTAATAAAACTTCTAGCATAATAAAGGCAAAAGCAGCCAATAAAAACCAACGCCAAAGTTGAGTTCCGTTGTAATTTAATTCAATTTCTTTTTGGTGTTTTAGTAAATCATTTGTTTGAATTATTGCAGCTTGTGAATTGTTCAAATTATCATTTGCTACCATGTTTAAATTACTTTCGCTTCGGTTTAAGTTAAACGAAATGGTAGCTAATAAATCTGTTTTACTTTTTTCAAAAACTTGATAAGTTCCAGCTTGTTTTATGCCCGAAATATTAACAGCACTTTTGCTTTCGTTGTTATTTACATCATAAGCAATTTCGTCTTTTTTATTTTTTAAATAAACTACTTTACTGTTTGTGTTTTTTTCAAAAACATAGTTTACAGGTTTATCCATGTTGTTATACAATACTCCACTTTGTTTATTTACCAAAGGCAAACGCAACATAAATGGAACAAAAAGCGCATGTTCTGTAAAATTACTCCATTGGTTTTGAAATGGAGTACTTAGCAAATACACAAATCCTTTTCCGTATTTCGATTTAAATATAAATGGCGCATCGTTATTTAAAGTGGCAATATTATAACCCTTAATTCCACTGTTTATTTGCATAGTGTAACTCTTACTTAAGCTAGGCCAATTGGCTATTTCAGGAATTTTACTAAACACATTTTTAAACACTTCATCAAACAAATTGATTCGAGAAACTTTTAAAACTTGATTATTTGCAGCTAATAATTGTGGCGCATTTAACTGCTGTAAAAATATGTTTGTTTTTGGTAAATCAGTTCCATTTGCACTTGGAATAACTAATGCTACACCACCATTGTTAATATACTTTTGTATTTCGGTTTGCATTCCACTTGAATAATCGCCTATTTCATTTAAAACAATACACGAAGCTTGGCTAAATGAACTGTAATCAATGGCATTTGAATTATAAGTTTGAAGCTTATAATTATTATCAATGGCATATACATTTTGAATGTTTTTATTGGCATTTATTGCAATAATATTTTGATTGCTGTAAGCTTTTAAAGTTAAAAATAATTTGTCGTCAAAAACCACAGGATTATCTAATAAACTTAACTCTGCTTCATGAAAAAGTGCATCATTTAAGCTAAATTGTAACTGAACTTCAGCACTTGAATTGGATTTACAGTTAATATTAGCAATTCCTTTTTGAACATTATCTATTTTAAAAATTAAAGGTACATCTGTAATTTCAGCATTGCCATAATTACTTATTTTTACATTCAAAAAAGTATTGGTGTTTGGCAAAATTAAAGGTTGTTCTATCCAAGCAGAATCAATGCTAATATTATTTGAAACATTTGGTTTTATTTGAATAAAATTTACCTGCAAATTGGAATCTATATTTGCTAAATTTTGAAACTGATTTTGCTGCAAATCACTAATTACATAAACTATTTTATTGCTATTTGCATCTGATTCAAAAGCTTGTTTTTGCCTTGCAATAATTTGATCGAACTGCTTAGTTTGATTACTTAATTTTACTTCATCCAAGTATAATAAAAAGTCTTTCTTCTCAATCAGTCGTTGGTGTTTTCCTTCAAAATCATTGGTTAAAATTTGAAACAAATCATTATCGCCATAATAGGAAACAATGTCACGAGCTTTGTGCTTTGCAACTTCTAGTAATTGACCTTCTTTGTTTTGCTGACTCATGCTAAAACTATTGTCAATAAATACACTCACTACTTTGTTGTTTTTATTGATAGTTTTATTGTTCAAAGGAATAAAAGGTTTAGCAAAAGCAAACACCAAACAAGCCAATGCCAAACAGCGTATAGCCAAAATAATCCATTCTTTTATATTGCGTTGCTTCTGATTTTGTTCAGTTATTTGTTTCAGAAAACGAATATCGCTAAACACAATTTTTTTGTACCTGCGAAGTTGGAATAAATGAATTAATATTGGAATTGCTAAAGCAAAAAGTGCAAATAAAAAGGAAGGAAAGGCAAAAAACATTTATACTTTTTTGTTTAATAATTGTTGTATAATTGATTGTATTTTTTTTGCATTATCAGCATTTGTAAAATGCTGTGCTAATATGTCCTTTCTCGTTGAAATTTCTTTCAATTCAAAGGTTTTTTCTTTCAATTCATTAACTGCTTTTATCATTTCTTTAGCTGAATCGGCAATGGTAACCAAGCTTTCTAAACCAGTGTTTTCAACCATTTGCTTATTGGTAATTATATATTTTCCATTGTATAAAACGTGCAACAATTTAAGTTTTATTCCAGTAGATTGAAAGGTAGGTAAAACGTGCATTTGTGCATGTTGAATCAATTCCTGCATTTGCTCAATATTAGGGTTTTGAATTAAACTTATATGTTTGTGTTTTTTCACCAATTTTTGTAATTCCGATGTTGGATTATTTCCGGAAATTACTAATCGAAAATCTGTTTTTGAAAAAACTTCTTTAACTAAATATTGCGCAGCAACATCGTTTTCGTTCACACTTAAATTACCATGATACAAAGCATAATGATTAGAAATTAAATCAACATCGAAATTAAAACCATGAAATACATTCACTAAATGAATATTGTTATAATTGGCTTCCAATTGTTTTACATCATTATTTGAAATGGCCAATACAGCATCGGCTAAATGTAATACTTGCTCATATTTTCTTAAAGTATTAGCTTCTATTTTAAAATAATTATGCTTAAAAAAATTATTCTCATTTTGTGCCAATGCTTCGTAATAATCATGTTCTATATTGTGCATTCTAACCAACTTTACTCTATGTGCTAAACTAGCATGGTTTATAAAGTAAGTAGTGTGCAAACCCTCAAATAATATGGGTGCTTCGTTGCTTTGCAATTCCCTTAAAAGCTTTTTATGATTACGTGTAAAAACAATCATTGGAAGTATAAATTTAAGTGGATTTACCAAAATATAATTACGTTTATAAGTAATAATTTTATGGCAAAATTTGTTCAGTTCATCGGTAATTTCACGTTCATTGTATTCAAAACAATGTAGCGTAATTTGATAACCTAATTCGTATAAACTCTTTATTTTATAAAACACATCAATTACTCCACCATAGTTTGGTGGTGATGGAATATCGAAGGAAACAATATGAATTTTTAGCGATTTGATAATTTTATTTGTTAAATAAATGATGATATAAATTGACTAATTTTTGTTCTTCTAAGCTCCAATTATAATTTCTACTTGCCTGTAAACTGTTGGTTTTAAGTTCATCGTACAATATTTTATTTTGCAGCAATTCATTAATTGAATTTGCAATTAAATCAATATTGCATTCAACTAATACACTGCAATGATACTTATTATTGATGGCAATATATTCAGGAAAATTAGCACAAATACACGGAACGCCAGCTTGCAAATAATCAAAATATTTGTTAGCCAATGAATAGTAATAACTTAGTCCGTTTGGTTCTAATAAATTCAAACCAATTTTTGCATTTGCTGTTAAACTTTTCAAGTTTTCGGGTTTTATAAAACCTAAAAAAATCACCTTGTTCTGTAGTTTTTCTTTTGCTACTAAATCACGTAATTCTTGGCTTAAATCGCCTTCGCCTGCTAACCATAATTGTATGTTTTCAACTTGATGCATGGCTAAAATTGCTTGCTCCAAACCCCTACTTTCGTTCAATGCCCCTTGATAAAATATATAAGGATTTTTCTTATCAACTTCATTAATCAAATCAACCTTATCAACCTCATTCACTAAAGTAGGCACATTCATAATCACTTCAAATTTATTTTCATAAATTTCTCCCAAAATGTTTGCTAATTGTGGACCAACGGTATAGCATAATTTTGCTCTGGGTATAAATAGTTTTCCAAGTTTGTTCCAAACCCATTGGGTAACTTTTCTATTGGTTACTTCGGGCACTTCAGTAAAATGTTCGTGTGCATCAAAAATCAAGTTATTTTGTTTGAAAATATTTGCCATTCCTGTTGCAAATAATGTATCTAAATCAATGGCGCAAAATGCTGATGATTTATGAGTTAACAAATAATAAAACAAACGAATATTGTATTCTAAATAAAATAATTTACCCTTATTGAACCTACAAGTTAATCGGGTTTGTTTATAGTTGTAACTCAAGTTCAATGGTTTTGAATAAGGCAAATTCCTACCAACTAATTCTACATCAAAGTTAGCCGCAGCAAGGCTTGAACAAATGCGTTGCATACGTTGGTCGTAACTCAAATCGTTGGTTACGCTAAATATTATTTTGGGTTTATTTAATTGCAATGTAATTGATAAGCGTTATCATAGCGCAATATATTATTATCTAACAAAAGCCTTAAAACAATGGTAAAAATTTGCATATCTGTTGTTGAAACATGCTCAAATAACTCCACAGATGAAATGGGTTTTAGCTTTACTAAAGCAATAATTTCTTCTTTAATTACGTTTGTTAACTCCGATTTTCCTTTCACTTTTTTCTTGTCAATACAAACATCGCAATAGCCGCAATCATTGGCACTGTAATCGTTAAAGTACTCCAATAATTGTCTGCTTCTACACAAGTCTGATGGATTGGCGTAATCCATCATGGCTTGCATTTTTTCAATATACGTTTGTTTTCTTTCAGCCAAATGTTTTTTATTCAAAGTCAAATATTTTACATCTTGCCTTTCTGTAGTAAATACCAATTGTGCCACTTCTTTTGTTTTTATATAATCAATAATTTCTAATTGATTCAATCTGTCTAAATACTTGTAAACACTTGCAACCGGCAATGCAATTCTATTGGCAATTTCTAGTTCGTATATGCGAATATAATTATCGAACAAACCACCATAACTTCTTAATAATAGCTTTGTAAATGCATCAAATTTGTCGTTCTCTACTTGAAATTTATACAATGCTTCATGGTTACAAATGATCTTGATTTTTGAAGGTTCATAAAACGCTTCCGACAATAAAATTAAGTCGGATTGTTCTAAAATTTTTAAACAACTATACGTTTTTAAAGCATCTAAATTATAACGCTTTGCAAAAGCTATAATGTCAAAATCAAAACTCCTGTCGGGCTTTGTATTTACTGGCACTTGCAAATAATCACAAATGGCTTGATAGGTTAAACTTATTTCATTGAAATTTGGGTAATTTACGCCTATTTTTTTCTTTGCATTGATGTCGTCACTTGCATCGTGAAGCAACACACAAAATGCAGGTTTTTCATCTCGTCCAGCCCTTCCTGCTTCTTGATAATAAGCTTCTAAACAATCGGGCATTTCAAAATGAACTACTACTCTGCAATCAGGTTTGTCTATTCCCATTCCAAACGCATTGGTACAAACCATTATTCTGGTTTTATTTTGAATCCAATTATTTTGTTTTTGGCTGCGCAATTCTCCATTTAAACCAGCGTGGTAAAAGTCGGCTTTTATATTTTTTTTATTTAAAAATTTGGCAATTTCTTCCGTTTGTTTTCTGTTCCTTACATATACCAATCCACTGCCATAGCTATTGGTTAAAACCGACAATAGTTTTTCAGCTTTATTCTCAGTTTGCCTTACAATGTATTGCAAGTTTTTTCGTTCAAAACTTTTAGCAAAAACACCTGGAGTTTTTAAAGCTAATTGAACTTCAATATCCGCCACAACTTGTTTGGTAGCAGTGGCAGTAAGTGCAATAATATTTATTTCAGGAATATGTTTTCTAAACGCTGCAATTTGCCTATATTCAGGTCTAAAATCATGTCCCCATTGACTGATGCAATGTGCCTCATCAATTGCCAATAAATTGATAGGCAAATAGGGTATTTTTTCTAAAAACAAACTGGTGTTTAAACGCTCTGGCGAAACATATAAAAACTTCAAATCTTCGTCCAAACAGGCATTGTTCAAAATCAAATTGATTTCTTTGTAATTCAATCCACTATAAATGGCTTTAGCTTTGATGTTTCGTTTTTCCAAGTTTTCTACTTGATCTTTCATTAAAGCAATGAGGGGAGAAATAACCAAACAAAATCCAGGTTTAAGCATGGCTGGCACTTGAAAACACAAAGATTTTCCACCACCAGTAGGCAATAAAGCAACCGTATCTTTTCCATCAATTACCGATTGAATAATTTCGGTTTGCAATGGCCTAAATTGGTTAAAATTCCAATATTGCTTTAAAACTTTTTGTGGTGTATTTATATTTTGCTGCATTTAACAATATAAATAGTTATACAATCAAACCATCTTTCATGGTTAATTTCCTGTCGCATCTGTTGGCTAACTCTTCATTATGCGTAACAATTACAATGGTTTGATTGAACTTATTTCGTAAATCAAAAAACAAATCGTGTAAGGAATTTGCACTTGCCGAATCAAGGTTTCCACTTGGTTCATCGGCTAAAAGCACCGCTGGATTATTGATAATTGCTCTTGCTACTGCCACGCGTTGTTGTTCGCCACCACTTAACTCGCTTGGTTTATGTGTTATTCTGTCTTTTATTCCCAAATATTCAAATAATTCAAGTGCTCTTTGTTTGGCTTCGGCTTCGTTGCTTTTGGCAATCCAAGCTGGAATCATTACATTTTCAAAAGCGGTAAACTCTGGTAATAATTGATGAAATTGAAAAATAAAACCAATATTTTTATTCCTAAAATCCGACAATTTTTTATCACTTAATTTATTAATTGATTGCTCGTTGAGCAATAAAGTACCCGAATCTGCTTTATCTAAGGTTCCTAATATTTGCAGTAAAGTAGTTTTACCAGCACCACTTGCACCAACAATTGCTACTATTTCGCCCTTATTGATACTTAAATTTATTCCTTTAAGTATTTGTAATTGGTTATAGCTTTTGCAAATGTTTTCAGCTTTTATCATAGAAGGCAAAGTAAAGCATAAATTCGAAATCCTAAAACCGAAAATTTAAATTAATAAATGTCAACTGCTGAAGACAATTTAAATGACATAACAAAGAAGTTCAGGTAGGGGCAGACCTATGTGTCTGCCCTATATAAAAAAACAAAAATTTTTGTTATGTTTGGTTTCAGAAATTCATAAAACGAATGTTTATAAATCAATGAAAAAAATTGTTAAATTTCTATTTCTAATATTGCTTTTTGGTTGTACAAATTCTAAAACAGTAATACAAAAAAATGATTTATTAGGAGAAGTTATTAGTGTTAACCAAGATTCGGTTTTAACACAATGGCTAGATGGAAATTGGTATAAAAATGTAGTGTTAAATTTCAGAATTACTAATCATTCAAATTGCATTTATTATACAAAATTATACGAAGACAAATCTTTGATGCATGGAAATTTTACCGACTATTTAAGTAATGGAGATTCCATTTCAACATTGGAGCTTAATTGTTTTACTCATATAAAAGACTCAATCTTACCAAATGAAACCAAAGTTTATTTTACTAAATTGATGCAAAATGAATTCAGTAAAAACACAGTTAAAGTAAAATTCAATTACTTGTTCCAAACAGAATTGGCAGATACAACAAGAAAGTTCAAATCAGTGCCTTTGACTTTTGATTTAACTAAAATGGTAAATTGTAAATAATTTATGAAGTATAAAATATTACTTTTAGGCTTTTTATTTTTTATAAAGGTCAACTCATTTAGTCAAAATATTCAATTTTATGTTTTAACAAATAATGATACTTTAGCCATTAAGAATGGAGATACCATAAGTATTTCTATTTTTAAAGAAAAACAGGTGAAAATTATTGCATTGGATGTTACCCATAAATTTAATTATAAAAAAAATAAAGGAGGTTTGTGGTTTTATTCAATGACAAACAATCAAGAATTTGCTATTGTGAGTGAATACAATTTATACTTTTCAGAACCTGATAAATTAAGAATTTTGAATCAATCTATTCATAAAATATCCCTTGCACTTACAGTTCAAAAACTTCAAAAATCAAAATATATTGAAGGCATTCCATTTAAAATTGAACTATTTATTAAATAACCTGAGCGCGAGAATTTTGAATTCAATCAATCTTTGCAATTTTTCAATCTTTTAATTTTCCAATCTTTCAATTTTTGTAATTCCTTATTTTCAGTTCTCAATTTAAAAAAGCATCTTTGCCAACAAGAGAGAAAATATATGTTACAGATTAATTTTATACGCGAAAACGCAGAAGTAGTAAAGGCTGGTTTAGCCAAAAAGCATTTTAAAAACATTAGTGCAGTTGATGAATTATTGCAGTTAGATGAAGAAAAACGCAAAGCACAAGTTGCCACTGAAAGTAATGCAGCTGAAGCAAACCAATTAGCAAAAAAAATTGGCGAGTTAATGAAAGCTGGCAATAAAGAAGAAGCCGAAACTATTAAAGCCCGTACTTCGGAAATAAAAGAAAACTCGAAACAATTAGAGGAACGTTTAAAGCAATTAGAAGAGGAAATTTTCAATATTTTAGTAATGTTTCCTAATTTACCAATAAGCACTGTTCCAGAAGGCAGAACACCTGAAGAAAATGTAACAGTTTATACCCATGGAGCTATTCCAATATTGCACGAAGGTGCAATGCCACACTGGGAATTAGCTGCAAAATATGATATTATTGATTTTGAATTAGGGAATAAAATTACTGGTGCTGGTTTTCCTGTTTATAAAGGAAAAGGAGCAAGATTACAACGTGCGTTAATCAATTTCTTTTTAGATGAAGCTACCAAAGCGGGTTACCATGAAATAATGCCGCCTTTAATGATTAATGCCGATAGTGGTTTTGGAACGGGTCAGTTACCAGATAAAGAAGGGCAAATGTATCATGTAACCGGAGATGATTTATTTTTAATTCCAACTGCAGAAGTTCCAATAACTAACTTATACCGTGATGTAATTTTAAAAGAAGAAGAATTACCAATAAAAAATGTTGGTTATACACCTTGTTTCAGACGTGAAGCTGGTAGTTATGGTGCGCATGTTCGCGGTTTAAATCGTTTGCACCAATTTGATAAAGTAGAGATAGTTCAAATAGCTAGTCCAAGTCAATCGGCTGCCTTATTAGACGAAATGGTTATGCATGTTCAAGGACTTTTAGAAAAACTAGAATTACCTTATAGAATACTTTGTTTATGTGGTGGTGACATGAGTTTTTCATCGGCTATAACTTACGATTTTGAAACTTTTTGCGTAGCACAAGACAGGTGGTTAGAAGTGAGCAGTACCTCAAACTTTGAAACTTTCCAAGCGAATCGTTTAAAATGCAGATTTAAAGGTGCTGATGGCAAAAACCATTTAGTGCATACTTTAAATGGAAGTGCATTGGCATTGCCAAGAATAGTTGCAACATTATTAGAAAACCATCAAACCCCAGAAGGAATAAAAATACCAAAGGCTTTAATTCCTTACACTGGTTTTGAATTTATAAACTAATGTCTGCAAGAAAACTCCAATTTCTTCGTTATGCTCGCTTTAAAAATGGTCATTTGCGAAAAGCAAACTCCCATTTTTCTACCTTCGCAAGCCTCGAACTTGAAATTTTCTTATCAGACATTGTGTTTTCTTTTAATTATTAACTAATGAAAACCATTACTTGGGCTGATTTTGAGAAATTAGCCATTTATGTTGGCACCATAATTAAAGTAGAAGATTTCCCCGAAGCTAAGAAACCAGCCTATAAAATTTGGGTTGATTTTGGAGAGGAAATTGGAATTAAAAAAACATCGGCCCAAGTAACATTTCATTATACTAAACAAGATTTATTAGGCAAACAGATTCTTGGTGTTATTAACTTTGAACCCAAACAAATTGCTAATTTTACCAGCGAATTCCTATTGACTGGCTTTGCCGATGCTGATGGGAATATTATTATTTCCACCGTTGAAAAACCTACACCAAACGGAAGTAGATTGATTTAATAAAATGGATTATTCAATAAAATACATTGAAGCATATACTAACGCCTTTGTTAGATACCAAAATAAAGTAGCTAAAACTCCTAATGAAACAATTTGTTTTTGGAAAGATTTTGTAAAAGATGCTATTGGATTTTACGAATATAGTCCACCTGAATTTCATAATGATATTGATGTAAGCAGAAGCATCATTGATAAGTTATTGGTTGATTATGAATTATTAAAATCTTCAGAGCATAAATTATTTATAGAAAAAATTAACATAATAGATGATTATTTTAGAGAGAATACATTCGAAAATCCTGCTTGGAGTAATTTAGATTCGGAATGGTATCATAAAAGAGTGCTCAAAAAAGCAGGAGAAAGTTATGCAACTTTCTTTAATAATCACTTTGAAAAAGATTATGGTGTAAAAGTAGAAATTATTGAAGTTTAAGTATAAAAAACCAACTCCAAACGGAAGTAGATTGATTTAATTTTTAAAAAAAATATTTTAAATCTAAAGTATTTAACAAAAACTGACCAAATTAAATACAATTTTTTTTTATCTAACTAAGCTTTTCTTATTAACTCCATTAGCTTATCTACCTCGCTGGTGTTATTGTAAATATGTGTAGAAATTCTCAATGAATTCAAGCCATTTTCAGGAACTATTCTTATTCTAATTTTATTTTCCGAAGCAGTTTGATTAAACTTTGCTGATTCAACACCCTTGATTCTAAAACCATTTACTGCGCAGCGCGATTGTTGTTCAGTTGGTGTTATCAGTTCAATTTTATCACCAAAACTCAGTAAAGCATCTTGTGTATATTTGCCCAAATAATTGATTCTATTATAAATATTTTGTTGTCCAATATTGGTAATAAAATCAACAGCAGCTTCTATTCCTTTGTACAATCCCAGCGACTGAGTTCCTCCAAAATATCGATGTGCAGAATCAGCATAATTACCCATAACTGGAGGATTTACCATCATGTTCCATTTGGCATCATCGCCTCCAGCGCCTACAAAATAAGCTTGTAATATTGGTTGAAAATCTTTTCTAACATATAAAAATCCTGTTCCTTTTGGACCCAACATCCATTTATGGCAGCAACTTGCATACACATCGCAACCCATTTTATGCAAATCTAAAGGTAACATTCCTGGACCATGTGCACCATCTATAAAGCTGAAAATATTTTTACTTTTTGCCAATTTACAAATTTCTTCCACAGGCAATATTTGTCCTTGTGTGCAAGGAATATGAGGAACAGCAATGGCCTTAGTTTTTTTAGTAATCAATGCTTCAATACTTTTTAAAGTTTCAGCGGCAGTTAAAGAAGGAGTAAAAGTTTTGATAACAATTCCATGCAGCTTTTGTCTGTTCAACCAAGGCAAAGCATTGCCAACATGTTCGTGAGTATTCATTATTACTTCATCACCTCGTTTTAAAGGCAATCCCCAACAAGCTATATTTATTCCTTCGGTTACATTATGTGTAAATGCAATTTCATTACTTTTTGCACCTACAAATTCACCCAATTTTTCCAAAGTTTTATCTACACTACCATAGTTTACAAACTGGTCGCTGTCCATCATTCCTTTTTTTATAGCTTCTATAACAGGATAAGGCGATGGACCCATGGTTCCATTATTTAAATAAATAAAATCGGTGGTTAGCGGAAACAATTGGCGGATAGTTTGCCAGTATTTTTCATCGTTATTTGCCACATCAATATTAGAAGTGTTTGGCATTGAAAAGCTATTTTCAGCCAATAATTTATTTATGCTGGCACCAGCAAATAAAGCAGTTAAGCCAGTAGTTAAAAAATTCTTTCTTGATGTTTTCATAACTTTTTCTCAAATAAATAACAATACGAATAATGTATTTTTTTTTCACATAAAAAAACCTTCCAATATTTTATTATTGGAAGGTTTTTATGAAAGAATGTTTTATGAAAACTTTTTGCAATTATTAGAACAACAAAAAATCTTAGCTCCAATCTGCTACTTTTATCAACTATTTTACTTCCTTTACATCAATCAAAAAGTTATCTGTATCCACTTTAAAATTTTCTTTACTACTGTATTGTAATTCTACTATTTTCCAATGATTAGATGGAATAATGTACTCAAATTTATCTTTACTCAACATTACTTTTATGGGCATTTCTAATCCGGCAACGTTGGTTAATAATCGGTATTTAAGTTCCAAAATATTTTCCTTTTGAATTATTTGATATTCAAAAACTGGTAAGGAAGCTTTGCGCAAATATTGGTTAAAAAATGGCGCAAAATCATAACGAGTTCTTTTGATTATATAATTTTCAACATTAGCACTGGTTAAAGTTTTTAGTTTCAAATCATCATTTAATTCATAAAGCATATTGAACCAACAAGTGTCGTTGTTTAACATTTTACGCATGGTATGCAGCATCCAAGTTCCTTTGTAATACACATCATTGTCTTTTCTCCCTTGATAATAAACATCGCGAGGTGCAATGATTGGTTTACTGTTTTTGATATAGTGTTTTTGACTATTTAAATATTTTACAGCTTTGTCGTAACCTTGTTTAAACTCTACATAAACTGCTTCTGTATAAGTAGTAAAACTTTCATGAATCCACATATCGGCATGGTCTTTCATGCTTAAATTATTACCAAACCACTCGTGTCCGCTTTCATGAACAATGATAAAATCGAAACCCCATTCATTGTTTTTATAATCATTTCCATAAGCCACACAACTTTGATGTTCCATTCCCCAATAAGGAGTTTCCACTAATTTATAGCCATCGTTCCAAAAAGGATAAGGAGTAAAAAATCGTTCAAAACAACCCATCATGTCTTTTACTTGTTTAAAATGAATTTTTGCTTTTTGCTCATTTTCTTTCAAAACAAAATAATTTAAAACCATTATTCCTTTTGTAGGGCTTCGGTAATCATCTTGTATTTGAGCATAATCAGCAATATTGATGGTAATATTATAATTATTTATTGGGTAAGTTACTTTCCAATCAAACTGTGTATAGCCATTATTTAAAGGCAATTTACCAGTAAACTTTCCATTGCTCACTCCTACTAAACCATTTGGAACTTGCAAATGCATGGTCATGTTTTCTGCTTCATCGCTCAAATGGTCTTTGCAAGGCAACCAACAATAAGCACCAATTCCTTCGCAAGCCAAGCCAACCCAAGGTTTGTAGCTACTATCTTTT
>Ga0247839_1004757_pt1 | contig 17085 bp, 15 predicted proteins | sample LaCruzMarch2015__6_FD_192405 | JGI IMG/M metagenome (GOLD analysis project Ga0247839, IMG submission 192405) | Freshwater microbial communities from meromictic Lake La Cruz, Castile-La Mancha, Spain - LaCruzMarch2015_16m | ecosystem: Environmental > Aquatic > Freshwater > Lake | place: Spain... | reverse complement strand
CTTCAGCCATATCAAAAGGCGCACGATTCATTTCGGCCGTAGAAGCAATGATGAAAATAACGAAAGAAATGATTACTGGAATATGTCCTTTAATAATCCACCATCCATTTTCTTGACTTCTAACAATATCGCCTAAACTTAAACTTCCAGTCAATACAACTATTGAAATTAATGACAATCCAACTGATAATTCATAACTCACTATTTGTGCGCCACTACGCATGGCACCAAGCAATGAATATTTATTATTACTTGACCAACCTGCCATTAATATTCCAATAACGCCAAGCGAAGAAACAGCCGAAACATACAACACACCAATATTGATATCATATAGTTGAAAATCCTTTGCGAAAGCAATAGGAGCAATTACCATCATGGAAGCAATAACCATAATAACTGGTGCTAAATTAAATAAAAACTTATCAGCACTATCAGGAGTTAATCCTTCTTTCAATAATAATTTTACTGTATCGGCAACTATTTGCATGCTACCTTTTGGACCCACTCTATTTGGTCCTAAACGAATTTCCATAAATGCCGCAACCTTGCGTTCCATGTAACCTAAAAAGAAACAAAGTACTACCAAAAAAGCAATCAGGCTAACGCCTAATATTACCATTTCGGTTACTTGAAGTAGCAATGAATTTGTTATTAGTTCTGCAAGCAAAGTATGAATATAAGTTGCAAAAGAAGAAAAGCTATAAGATAATAAAATTCTCATCGGTCAATATCAGGAATTACTAAATCAATGGTTGACATAATCGCAACTAAATCTCCAATTTTTCCTCCTTTTGCCATTATTGGCAAAGCAGAAAGATTTGAAAAACCTGGCGAACGATACTTAATTCTGTATGGACTTGCAGCGCCATCACTCACTATAAACACACCTAACTCACCTCTTGGTGTTTCTACTCGTTGGTAAAATTCACCTTTTGGAAGTTTGATTACATTTTTTGTTTTTGCTTGAAAATCGCCTTCAGGAATATTGTCGATTAATTGCTCAATAATTAAAACCGATTCTCTCATTTCATGCATTCTTACCATGTATCTTGCATAACAATCGCCACCAGTTCCTAGAATTTCATTGAATTGAACTTTTTCGTAAGCTGAATATGGATACAATTTTCTAATATCGCAACTTAGTCCTGAAGCCCTAGCAGTTGGGCCAGTTACACCATACGAAATGGCATCTTCTTTTGAAAGAAATCCAACACCTTTGGTTCTGTTTTCAAATATTACATTGCCAGTCATAATATTATCGTACTCCTGGAATTTTTCTTTTATTTGAACCATTACTTCTTTAGTTCTTTTCTGAAAATTAGAATGAATATCGTACATGACTCCACCTGGAACCATAAAGTTTTGGGTCAATCTTGTACCACAAGTTTCTTCCAAAATATCCATTATTAATTCGCGTTCTCTAAAAGCATAAAAGAAAGGTGTAACTGCTCCTAAATCAAGCCCAGTGCTACCCCACCATAACAAGTGCGATTGTAACCTGGTTAATTCCGATAAAATTGTACGAATGTATTTTGCTCTATCAGGAACTTCTAATTGCAAACCTTTTTCAACTGTTAAAGCGCATGCTTCGTTGTTAATATGGGCTGCCAAATAATCCATGCGGCTGGTAGCAAAAATAAAATTTCTATAGGAAAGACTTTCGCTCATTTTTTCAATAGAGCGATGAATATATCCTAAATGAGGTTGAACTTTTTTTACAGTTTCACCATCTAGCCAAACTTTTAAATGTAGCACTCCATGGGTAGAAGGATGCTGAGGGCCAATGTTTATTACAAACTCACCTTCTTCTGTTAAGTAATCGTCTTCTATCAGGCCTCTCATAATGTTATCATGTTTTCGTCAACGTAATCTTTTCTTAAAGGATAACCGTTCCAGTCATCTGTTAAAAACAATCTTCGTAAATCGGGATGATTAATAAATTTTACACCAAATAAATCAAAAACTTCACGTTCTAATAATTCGGCTGTTCGCCAAATATTACAAACAGTTTCAATTTCGGGATTTTCTCTATTGCTAATTTTAGCTTTTAAAACAATGGTGTGTTGGTGTGTTTTTGACAATAAATGGTAAACCATCATCAAGTGGTCTTTCCAATCAATACATGTTAAGCAAAACAAATAGTTAAAATCAAATTCGTTTTTTGAACGCAGTTCGTTTATTAACGGATACAACTCTTCTGAAGCAATATTTACATTTAAAAATTCTCCAGTTTCATCATATATTGCCGTTGGCAAAATGGCGCTGATGCTGATTTTTAGTTCTTCGTTGTTCATCTAACGTCCTCTATTTTCTTTTTAAAATATTGTTCGTGTTTAATTTTTTCTTGCAGTGTTATCATTGAATGTAACAAGGCTTCAGGGCGTGGTGGACAACCGGGAATAAAAACATCTACTGGAATTACATGGTCAACACCTTTTACAACAGAATACGTATTATAGAAAAATGGACCACCAGAAATGGTACAAGCGCCCATGGCAATAACATATTTTGGTTCTGGCATTTGGTCGTACAAACGTTTTAAAACCGGAGCCATTTTCATTACAATTGTTCCTGCTACAATTATTAAATCAGCTTGCCTTGGGGAGGCACGTGCTACTTCAAATCCAAAGCGTGACCAATCATGTTTTGCACCCGCAGCCGACATCATTTCTATTGCGCAGCAGCTAGTTCCAAATACCAAAGGCCATAATGAATTGGAGCGAGCCCAATTAATTACATCATCAAGTTTTGTTACTAATATTCCTCCATCTGCGGTTTCATGAACTTGTCCAGGAAATGTCAAAGGACCTTCCATACTTTTATTTATTTCCATTCCAAAGCTCCTTTCTTCCAAGCATATAATAATCCCATAAATAGAATGAACATAAATACCAATATTTCAAACAAAGCGGCCATACCAATTTCTTTAACTACAGTAGCCCAAGGATACATAAAAACCAGTTCTACATCAAAAATTAAAAATACTAACGCAAACAAATAATAACCTACGTTAAATTGAATCCATGAAGTTCCTGTAGTTGGAATTCCACATTCGTAAGTTTCGCCTTTTTGTGCATTTTCTTTTGTTTTTGCTATTGCTAATGAAAGTAAAATTCCCGCACCGGCAAAGGCAATTCCACATAGTAATAACAGTATTAGTGCTGATGAACCCATAGTTTTATGATGTCAAATGTATTTGTTGTTAAATTTAAAAAAAATGACCTGAATCATGGAAAAATAAATTATGTACGAACCTAAATTATGAATGCAATTTATTGCAATTGCAAAATATAAATATAAATTTGATGAGCAAATAAAACAATATTTTTCAATTTATAACTATAAAAATTATTGTTATTTGTATTTTGGTTTTACTAAAATATTTATTTTTGAAATCACTTAAAGTTTTATTGTAAAAAAACGATTTTGAAAAAAGTTTGAGTGTGGGAAAATTCCAAAAAAATTCGAAAAAAGATGATAAAAATAATAATTTTAGTTTCTTCAATAACACTTTTACTCTCGTCATGTTCTACTTATTATATTTCGAGAGAAAGTTTTAAAAATCAATTTGCGAAAATTGACTCATCAAAATTAATTGAAGTAACCGTTAAAGAACCAATGTTTGAAACATATCATTATAAAGCCAATCCAATAAGTTCAATTCAATGTAAAGACAAAAAAGGAAATGATTTTGAATTAATTAACAGTCCTTCTATTGAAATGAGAGTTACATATGGATATAAAAACAAAAATCCATTTTTTATTTTGATAGAACATTGATTCACAATAATAATTTAGTTGGTGCTCAATTAAGGTTTATGGATTTTAAAAATATAGAAATAGAAATTGATAGTATTTCAAAAAAAGAAATACAAAATGGTCATAAAAAATTCTATTATGAATAAAATTACTAATTAATAAACAAACATTATTTTTATAAAATTTACTTACAATATTTGCCTAAATATTCATGCAATCACTTATAAATAAATACGGAAAATGGGCTTTAATTACTGGTGCTTCATCGGGAATAGGAGAGGAGTTTGCTATGCAATTAGCAGCTTTAAAATTTAACTTGGTTTTGGTGGCAAGAAGGAAAGATAAATTGGACCAACTTTCAGCTAAATTAATAGCTAAATTCAATATTGAAATACTCGTTATTTCCCTAGATTTATCAAAGCCAGATTTTTTAGAAACTATTAAGCAACAAACCAATCATTTGGATATTGGATTATTGATAAATAATGCAGGATTTGCAATAACTGGAAGTTTTTTAAACGATAAATTAGAAAACCAACTTTCATTGTTGGATGTAAATTGCAAAGCACCACTTGTTTTATCTCATTATTTTGGAAATAAAATGCTTATAAAAGGTTCTGGAGGAATTATAAATATTGCTTCTACTGCTGCATTTTTACCATTACCATATTGGTCAAATTATGCTGCATCTAAAGCTTATTTGTTGTCGTTTTCTGAAGGAATTTGGAATGAGTTAAAAGACAAAGGAATTGATGTTTTGGCTGTTTGTCCTGGACCTACACAAACGGAATTTGCAAGCATTGCCAAAGTTAATTTTAAAGGAATGACAGCAAACGATGTAGTTAATTATTCACTTAAATATATTGGAAAAAAACCCGCTGTTATAGTAGGATTTGCCAATCAATTTTCAACTTTCTTTTTAAGGTTTTTTAGCAGAAAAACGCTAATAAAATTTGGAGCAATATTTACCAAAAAAATTGCAATTAATTAGAAATAATTTTAAATAGTTACTTCTATTTTTTCTAAAACACTCGCTAAGGTTTATCATTTAAAACCAAGCATAGTTTATTTATATTTGCGCAGCTTTAAAGTAAAAAAATATGGCAGATAATAAATTTACAACTGATAGTGGAATTATAATTAACAATATTTACCAACCCGATGGTTCAAATATAAACTATGAATTAGCAGGCGATTTTCCTTATACCAGAGGCGTTCAGCCTGATATGTACAGAGGGAAACTTTGGACCATGCGTCAGTATGCAGGGTTTTCTACTGCTGAAGAATCGAATAAACGGTATAAATATTTATTGGCAAATGGCACCATGGGTTTGTCGGTTGCTTTTGATTTACCAACCCAAATTGGATATGATAGCGACCATGCTATGAGTGAAGGTGAAGTGGGCAAAGTGGGTGTTGCCATTGATAGTTTGCGCGATATTGAAACTTTATTTGACGGAATAAACCTGCAAGATATTACTACCAGCATGACCATCAATGCTACTGCATCAACCTTACTTTCGTTTTATATTGCCTTGGCAAAAAAACAAGGTGCCGATATCAAGAAAATTTCTGGTACTATTCAAAACGATATTTTAAAAGAATATGCTGCTAGGGGAACTTATATTTATCCGCCAAAACCAAGCATGCGAATCATTACCGATATTTTTGAATATTGTAGTAAAGAGGTTCCAAAATGGAATACCATTTCAATTTCAGGTTACCATATTCGTGAAGCAGGAAGTACAGCAGTTCAGGAAATAGCTTTTACATTAGCCAATGCAAAAGCATACAGTGAAGCTGCCATTGCAAAGGGTTTAGACATTAATGTATTTGGACAACGTTTATCGTTTTTCTTCAATGCACATAATAACTTTTTTGAGGAAATAGCTAAGTTTAGAGCAGCCAGAAGAATGTGGGCTAAAATGGCAAAAGATTTAGGAGCAACTAATCCTAAAGCCATGATGTTGCGTTTTCACACCCAAACTGGTGGCAGTACTTTAACAGCTCAACAAGCGGAAAACAATATTGCAAGAGTAACTCTTCAGGCATTAGCTGCGGTAATGGGCGGCACTCAAAGTTTGCATACCAATGGTTTTGATGAAGCATTGAATTTACCTACCGAAGCAGCAGCTAGAACTGCATTGCGCACACAACAAATAATTGCTTTTGAAAGTGGAGTAGTGGACACTGTAGATCCAATGGGAGGAAGTTATTTTGTAGAAGAATTAACCAACCAAGTGGAAGCCGAAGCATGGAAATATATTGAAAAAATAGATGCCATGGGTGGAAGCGTAAGCGCAATAGAAGAAGGTTATATGCAAAATGAAATTGCTACTGCTAGTTACAAATACCAAAAGGATATTGAAAATAATGAAAAAGTAATTGTGGGGGTAAATAAATTTACTGTAAAAGAAGAAGTTGCACCACCATCGTTTAGTATAAATGACAGCATAAGAATAGAACAAACTGAAAAGTTAAATAAACTAAAAGCTGAAAGAAATAATGGTTTGGTTAAAACAAATATTGAAACATTAGAACAAGCAGCAAAAGATGGCAGAAATGTAATGCCACATATTATAGAAGCAGTTGAAAACTTGGCTACACTTGGTGAAATAGCTGATACTTTTAGAGGTGTTTTTGGTGAATATAAAGCATAGGATAAATTCGAAATTCGAAAAATAAACCATTCAATTTAAAATTATTATAAAATATAATGGATTCCTATTCAATAAAAAGAACTGACTCAACTGATTTAGATTTTCAGCGATTAGTGGTTGAATTGGATAAAGATTTAGCCATTAGGGATGGAGATGAGCATTGGTTTTTTGATCAATTCAATAAAATTGCGATGTTAAAGTATGTGGTTGTAATTTACCAAAATAATGTTGCTATTGGTTGCGGAGCAATTAAAGAATACAATGAAAACACCATGGAAGTAAAGCGTATGTTTGTTCCATTAGAAAGGAGAGGCAAAGGAATTGCATCAATTGTATTGAAAGAATTAGAAAGCTGGGCAATAGAATTAGGGTACAAAAAATGTATTTTAGAAACAGGTATAAAACAGCCAGAAGCAATTAGTTTGTACAAAAAAAATAAATATGAGCTTATAAAAAACTTTGGACAGTATGCCGAAATTGTAAGCAGTGTTTGTTTTGAAAAATTATTGGTTAGGTAAAAATTCGTTGTTACGTATTCTGGGTTTAATATTCGTGCTAATTATTTTCCCATATAAATCTGCGATAATCTGCGAAATCTGCGGGCAAAACACCAATAAAAAATCATAAATCTTAAGTGTAGGAATTGAATTCCTGAATTAGTGTTTTACTCAAAACTCTTCAATTCATTTACCCTGTTTGCATCTAAACGGATAAAGATAAAAAGCAACACTGTAAAGCTTAACAATGCAGAACCTCCATAACTAAAAAAGGGTAGGGGAATACCAATTACAGGCATTAAACCCAAAGTCATTCCTATATTTATTAAAAAATGAAAAAACAAAATAGACACTAAACTATAACCATAAGTTCGGTTAAATTTACTTCGTTGTCGTTCGGCCATTACCAATATCCTATATAATAAAAACATGTAAAGTGATATAAAAACCAACGACCCAACAAAACCAAATTCTTCGCCAATGGTACAAAAAATAAAATCTGTACTTTGCTCAGGTACAAACCTAAATTTATTTTGTGTTCCTTCTAAATAACCTTTACCCAAAAATCCTCCCGAACCAATGGCAATAAGCGATTGTTGCACATTGTAACCAGCGCCTTTTAAATCTACTTCTTTGCCAAGCAATACATTTACCCTTGTTCTTTGGTGCGCTTGCAAAACATTTTCAAAAGCATAATTAACACTACTTACAAATGCACTTGAAAAAGCTACAATTCCAATGGTTAAAATAACAAGCAATGTTGTTCTGCGAACTAAAGCTAAAACAATAGCAGCCAAAACTACCAATGCTATAATGATATAAAGCGGAGGGAAAAGCAATGCAAAAATAGCTAAAACAGCTAATCCAACCCCAACCAAAAGTAACCAACCTGGCAAACCTTCGCGATACAATACCAACGAAAATGAAGCAAAAACCAATGCAGAACCAGTTTCGTTTTGTAGTAAAATTATTGCCATTGGCAAAAGGATAATTGCAAAGCAAATCAGTTTTACTTTCCAGTCCTTAAAGTTTATATTGTAACCACTTAAAAATTTTGCCAAAGCCAGCGCAGTACCAAATTTCGCAAACTCAGCTGGCTGAATTTGAAAACCTCCAATTCTAATCCAACTGCTACTTCCTTTTATTTCTACACCAATTACAAAAGTGGCTAAAAGTAACAGAATAGTAATGCCATAAAATCCATAAGCAAAAGCATAAAATAATTTTTCATCAACCAATAAAATTAGCAAAGCAATAAACGAAGAGATGACAATCCAAAGCAATTGCTTACCGTAATTCATGTCCATGTCGTATATATCGGGATTAGTTACATTATAAAGCGAAGCATAAATGCACAGTAATCCAGATAAAACAAAAACCACATAAAGTGTTATAGTAATCCAATCAATGCTTGCTGGTTTTGGTTGTTGTTGAGTCATTTAAAATTGGTTTATGTGTTAAATTTCCTTTCATCATTCGTTCAACTAAATAAGGACGAGATTTGTGTTTTTTTGTTAAATATTGTTCAATCATTATGCTAGCAATTGGCGCAGCCCAAGTAGCTCCAAATCCTGCATTTTCAACTACTACTGCAATGGCAATTTTGGGTTTAATTTTGGGTGCAAATGCAAAAAATATGGAGTGATCTTTACCATGTGGATTTTGTGCTGTTCCTGTTTTACCACAAATTGCAATTCCGGGTATTCGAGCTATGTATGCAGTTCCGTGGTTTATTACATCTTCCATTCCATTAATTACTACTGGAAAATAACTGGTATCTACAGTACACCAATGTTTTACATTGTATTCTGGATTTGGATTTTTTTTGTTTTCTATTCTTCTAACAATATGTGGAGTAATATAATAACCTCGGTTAGCTACCAAAGCAGTGGCATTAGCCATTTGTAAAGGAGTTATTCCTAATTCGCCTTGCCCTATTCCAAGTGAAATAGTAGTTAAAGCTTGCCAATGATTTCGGCCATAAATTTTATCGTAATATGTAGCTTTTGGAACAAAACCTGTTCCTTCTCCATATAAATCTACACCAAGTTTTCGGCCCATTCCAAAACTTGCCAAATGATCATACAATTTATTGTAAGCATTTTCTACTTTTGGGTATTTGGGATTATTAACAACAGTTCTATAAACGTTGCAAAAATAGGCATTACAACTAACCATAATAGCACTTTGTAAAGGTAATGGCGAAAAATGAGGGTGACAACCAACATGCAAGCCACCTGAGTTAAAGCCTCCATAACAACCATAAGCAGTAGTTGGATTCAAAACTCCTTCTTGTTGCCCAATTAAACTCATTATAACTTTAAAAATAGAACCAGGAGGATAAGGCGCAGCAATGGGGCGATTAAACAATGGTTTGCTTGGGTCGAGCAGTAGTTCCATGTAATGGTTTCCTCGTTCTCGGCCTACAAATAAATTGGGGTCATAAGCAGGGCTACTCACCATAGAAAGTATTTCGCCTGTGCTTGGTTCAATTGCTACTATACTCCCAATTTTGTTTTGCATTAACTGCTCACCTAACTCTTGAAGTTTTAAATCTAAAGTCAAATTTATATTTTTTCCAGCAGTTGCTGCCGTATCAAATTCACCTGCTTTGTACCTTCCTTGTGTCCTGCTTTTACTATCAACAAGAACATATCTAACCCCTTTTATTCCACCTAATTCTTTTTCGTAAGTTTTCTCTACGCCACTAATTCCTATAAAATCGCCCATTCGGTAATATCCGTTCGAAGCTTCAATTGTTTTTTCAGTAACCTCGCCTATATAACCCATAATATGAGCTGCATTGCTGTATTTGTATTTTCTATCGGTTCTTACATCTACAAAAAAACCTTGAAAATCAAAAAGCATTTCTTGAAATTTAGCATAAGTGGCAATTGTTAATTGTTTTTCAAAAACCGATGGCCTATATATGGCATAACCTTTTTGGTTTTTTATTTTTTTAAATCTTGCAATAAACTCTTCTTTAGTAATTCCTATTACTTGACAAAACGAAGCAGTATCTAAGTTTTTTACCTGTTCAGGTATTACAAATAAATCGTAAATATTATCATTGTAAACCAAAAGTTCACTGTTTCTGTCCATAAGTAAGCCTCGGGCAGGATATATGGTTTGCTCTTGCAATACATTATTTTGCGCATAACGAACATAACTATGATCAAATATCTGTAGCGTTAGAAGTCGTATAACATATATAAATGCTACAAAAAGAAATACCCCGAATAAAATTTTTTGTTTAATTTGACTTTCCATTGATGCAAAATAAAATGCAACGCAAATGTAAGGTGCAAATCATAAAATTTGGAGACTTATATTTTAAAACTTGTAATTTTTTTTCAAAAATAATGGAAGGCTAAAACCAGTTAAGTGATTCTGGAAATTTCGGGTTTTTATAAATTATAAAAACCCGAAATACTTAACAAAATTCAATTTTTTAGTTAGTTTGATTGTATAACTTATATAAGTTAAACATCATGTCGTCTGTCATTTTCTGTAAGTCAAACTCATTTTTCCAAAACCAATCTTGGCGAGCTTCAGTATCATCAATGCTTTTTGGCCAACTATCGGCAATTGCTTGTCTAAAATCTGGAGCAAAATCAATTGTAAAACTAGGTATATGTTTTTGAATAGAAGCTGCAATTTCTAAAGGGTTAAAACTCATACCTGCCACATTATAACTACTGCGTATTTTCACGTTTTCAGCAGGAGCTTCCATTATGCTAATTGTTGCTCGTAATGCATCGGGCATATACATCATTGGTAATGTAGTTTGTTCATTTAAAAAGCAAGTATATTTACCATTTTTTATTGCTTCGTGGTAAATATGAACTGCGTAATCTGTTGTTCCACCGCCTGGTGCCGACTTATGACCGATTAAACCAGGGTAACGAATACTGCGCACATCTACATTGTATTTTTGGAAATAATATTCACAAAAACGTTCTCCAGCTTGTTTGCTAATTCCGTAAATAGTATTTGGTTCCATTACAGTATATTGAGGAGTTAAAATACTTGGAGTTGTTGGCCCAAACACAGCTATAGAACTTGGCCAATATACTTTTTTAATCAAGCCTTCTTTAGCTGCATCTAAAATATTAAACAAACCTTGCATGTTTAAATCCCATGCAAATTTTGGATTTTTTTCAGCAGTAGCACTTAGCATGGCCGCTAATAAATATACCTGAGTAATTTTGTATTTTTTTATAATGGCATAAACACCATTTTTGTCCAAAATATCAATAATTTCAAACGGACCAGTTTCGTAAGCAGGTAATTTTAAATCGCTACAAACTACATTGTTTGTACTGTAAATTTCTCTAAGCGCTTCGGCTAATTCAGTTCCTATTTGCCCATTTGAGCCTATTATCAATATTGTATCTTTTTCCATGTTTTTTTTTATTTTAGCTTTTAGCTGCTAGCCTTTAGCTATTAGCTAGAAGCCAGTTGCTTAATTATTCAACTACAAATTTACTTTTAAGTGTTTGGTTATTCAAGTTAATTATTAATAGATACATTCCTTTGGCAAATGAAGTAACATTTACGTCTAACAAGCAATCAGTTGTGTTTTTAAAATAAACTAATTTTCCTTGTAAATCATAAACCTGATATATTTTATTAGCATTATTAGTTGTGTTTTCTAACTGAATATTTAATTGGTTGGTGGCAGGATTTGGAAATACTTTTAAAGCACTTTTTTCTTCTATTTCTTCATTTCCTAAACTAGCTATACCAGTAAAATTTATTTTATAAAAACTACCAAAATCAGCATTTATTTGTTGAATAATCCTGTAAGGATTTGTAGCTGTAATTCTAATAGAACCTGTTCCTGTTGTACTTCTACTGGCCCAAAAATCTAACCCATCTTTTCCTTTATCATCTAATTGAAAAGTAAAACAACCGTAACCAATACTCATAGTATCAACATGACGCAAACTAGGTGTTGTAAAACTTTTTTGTTTTACAATATTTCCAGCAGCATTTTTTAGTGTCCAGCTATTTTCCAATGGAAATTTATTGGTTGTTGTTTCAATAATTATTTGAGTTGGAAAAGTTTTTGGAACTACCACATTATAAGTTTCTTTTTTGTCGTTAGTTGTATTTTCATCTGTTTGTCCATTAGGTTTTTCAACCCAAACTTTAAAAGTTTTTTCAGTTAAATCCCATTCTATGTATGGTAAGTTTACATTTTGCGATTTACCAAAAGCTAAACTTCCTTGCCATGTAAAACTGCTTATGGCTTTACTACCCGATTGGTATTTAATCACACAGTTTTTCAATTCGTTTTTGCCATTATTTTTCAAAATAATTTGAGCATTTTCACAAATAGGATTTAAACGTTGATACCTAAAATCATTGCTTGGGTAAATAATTTCATCAACAGTAGCTTCGTTGGTATAATTGTAATCGCTGTAATAAATTAAGTTGCCAACTACATTGTAGCCTGCACTTCCGTTAGCAACAAACGATTCAAAATCCATGTCAATATTATTACTACCTTCCACTGTGTTTAATTCATATTCATAAGGAGCAATTTGTTCTCCTGGGCACCAATTTGCTCTATCATAAATCCAAGTCCCTCCTTGTGCAATGATGGCATTTTCGCCACAATTGTCTTTCCAAACCAATTGTTCTGCAATTTGAGTATTGTTTAGTTTTAAATAGAATTTTTTAGGGCAAAACTCTGAGCAACCTTCGTTATTTTCGCCACCATGACCCGAAACTGTTAATCGTAATTTTACTGCTTTTGCATTTAAATCTTTTGTAAAAGTTTTTGGAACTAAATAGTTTTCAATTGAATTGTTTGTATTTCCATAAGGAAAATATCCAAAATATAAAGGTTCAATTTTTACAACATCTCTTGCTGGTGTTCCTTCAATAAATTCAAAATCTACTGTACAAGTAAATCCATAAGAATAACCTGAATAATCCATTCTAATTTGAATAGAATCCTTTAGTTTACTGGCAAAATCAGTCACATCAAAAACATAAGTATATTTAAAATCTTTAGGGAAAAATTTTGCATAAGGTGTAATCATTCTACCTAATTCATAATTGATTATTACATCAAAAACTTGGTAATAACTTCTTACAATTTTAGCAACATAATTTGCATTGTTTTTCACTAAAAATGAATCAATTGCTTTGCCAGATGTATCAAAATTATAAGTAAAATAACTAGGCCAAACTTTAAGTGTATCGGTAACTAAAGTAGGTTTTTGTGAATTGTTATTTAACAAAACAACCAATTGTTTATTTGCTATGCTATCAATGGTTTTCGTGGTTTTATTATAGCTGTATTTGTAAGTAGTATCGCTAAAATAAAAAAGTGAATCAGGAGTTGTACTTACACCAACAATGCTAAAACTATTGACATTTTTTAAAGTCGAATCTTTTTTACCAGTATTTTCTCTTGCTAATAAAGTATTGGTATAATCCCATTCACATTGGCCGTTGCTGGTACAGCCAAGTGTATATTTCATAATAATTTTCTGATATTTTTTTGCGCCATCAGGAAATTTTACCCAAGTATCAAAATTTCCATATCTATTCATGTGGAAATTATCGAACGATTTTATTTTTGTTGTGTCGCCATTGGCTGCTTTTAAGCCATTTATAAATAGCAAAAGGATAATTAGGTAAGAGATTTTTTTCATTTAAAAAGTAAAATTAGTTAGGCAAAATAAAAAAATGTTTCAATATTTGAATAGAAAGATTTATTTGCAACTTTAAAATATACAAATATGAAAAAAATTATTACCATAAGCTTGTTAGCTTTAATTAGTTTTAGCGCATCGGCTCAGTTCGGATTTTTTAAGAAAAAGTCGGAAATTGATGCCTTTAAAGAAAAGAAAATTGTGGTTGTTTTATTTATGGACAGTGCCTACAATGCTGCTGTAGAATTGGCTATGATAAGAAACTGGAAGTTTAGTAGTTTTGAAGTAGCTTTTGACAACGAATTGTTAAAATACAAAAAACAAGAAAAAGCTCAAGAAGTTGTTTTCTTAAGTTTTAGCAAATCGAAGGGAAGTAAAAACAAAGCAAAATTAGGAAGTTGCGAAGAAGATTTTAACGGTTTGGTGATTTTGAATAAATTCAAACGTAAATCATTGCCCGAAGATATTTTAGCGCAAGCTTTTTGTAGCAATAATATTGATACAAACGATTGGGAATTTGAAATGCAACGTGGTGTTCAAATGTTGAACAATTATTTTGAATATGCTAGTAACGCTGCTCGAGATGCTGATATTGCTCCAACTAAAATGATGACTAATTATCCTTCTGACAAAAACCAATTATTAGATAAAAAATTATTGGTGGAAGATAAAATGCTAGAGCTAAAAGGTAAAAAAGATGCTGCTGAATTATTTGATGGCGAAGTTACTGAAGTAGACAGAGATATAATTTATAAAGCTATTGTTGACCAAGACAATTCAGTGCTTTATTATCTTTGGGTAAAAGACGAAAAGTTTTGTAATAAATTAGTTATTAGCGCTCAAAACAGCGAATTAATGTATTACGAAACTTCAACCCCCGATAAGTGCAAGTTAAACAACAAAGACCTAGAAGCACTTAACTTAACCAAGAAAAATGTAATGAAAAAAAATAGCAAATAGTTTTTTGCATAATACTATTCCTAGCAAATTCATTTTGAATTTAAAGGATAATATTTTAAAAAGCCACTACTAGATTTTAAATTTAGTAGTGGCTTTTTTACCCTCTAAGTTATTCCCAAAATGAAACATGTGGTTCTATATTGGAATTTATTTAGTTTTTATATATTTCTATATGCCTAATAATTAGATTTTTGCATATTGGCTCTGTATATGCTATTGGTTTGGTAAATAAAGTTACCATGAAACATTTAGTGAAATATTTAGTTACTGTTTTAATTTCGGTACTATTTTTTATTTTAGGAGACATAGCAGTTAAAGGAGCTTGGTTAAATAAAATAGACAATACAGAATTTGTGGTTTCGCATAAATTAGGTGTTGACAAATTGAACCCTAAAATAATTTTAGTAAAAATTACATCGGAAGAGGGTGTTTTACTAAACAATAAAATTATAAATGGACTTCAAGTTCAGTTGATGGATGTGGAATATAAAGAATTATTGAAATCAACTGTTAATAATGGTTTCGTTCAATTCGATATTAGTAATTTGAAGAAAAATGCCACTAACTATATTTTGATATCGCCTTTAACAGGTAATGAATTAAGTATAGATGCTAGTTTGAGAAATTTTGAAATGAAAGTAGATTTGAGTGAAATAAATATCAATCAAAAAGCAAATAAGAATAAATAGTTTTTTTCATGTTTTATAGTTCAAAGAGAGGCGTTAACTGAAAGGTTAGCGCTTTTTTTTGCATAAAAAACAGCCATTACAATTGATTGCAATGGCTGTTTTTATTTGTAAGTCAATGTCGTTACTTAAGAATAAAGCATTTCGACAAGCTCAATGTCCGTGGTCGTTGAGCTTGTCGAAACGAATATCAAAAAGTATAAAATTGCTTAAGTAAACAACATTGTTTTAAAAGTATTTATAGTTATTCTACTACTATTTTTTTAATAATCGATTTACCATCAACCAAAGCTTTTAGTATATAAATTCCTTTGTATTGAATAACAATAGAATTGGTTTTGCTCAATTCATCCTTGATGATTAATTTACCAGTTACATCAAATATTTCGTAACTAGCATTTTTTAAATTTAAATCTGTAATAAAGTAAATAATTCCATTACTAGGGTTTGGATAAATATTGAAATTAGCATTTGATACTTCATTGATTGAAACCGATTTTTCTATTTTAAATGAAGCACTGCTATCTTTTAAAATGCCACCAATTTCTGTAATAATAACTTTAGCGTTATTAGCATTTACATCGGGAACTGCAATTGTAAATGTACCTTTATTTGCTTTTTCTTTTATGCTCCATAATATATTTGAACCATCTTTTAAATCAATTGTAATTGAATCAACAAAAGTACTTTGCCAAGTAATATCTTTATTGTCGTTTCCTTTCCAAATATCACTAGCCACAGGAGTTAACAATTTTAAAGTAGGAATATTGATTGAGAAATTTACATTGCTTAAATCAGTTACTGAATTATCAGAAGTTGTAATTCTAATCTTTGCTGTGGTTGTAGCTACTGAAGGAACTGTCCAACTGTAAGTTGCAGGATTTGCATTTACTGAATCTATAAAAATAAAATCTGTTCCGTTTGTGGTGTATTCCAATTTTACTTTACCAGTAATATTTGCAGCAAGCCATGTAATATTAGATGTTTTACCAGCTACTAAATTTTCGCCACCGTTAGGCGCATTTACAATTAATATTTTGTTTTGATTTATAGCCATAGTTTTAAAATCAATCAAACTAGCCCAGCTAGGATTATCAATAAATGGATTTCTGTTTTTTTGAATTGTAGCAATGTATTCGTGGCGAGCAATTTCTTCATCACTTGGTGGATCTTGTTGATGCCATTTCATTAATACTGCTAAACCTTGATCGGCAGGTAAAGTCCAAATATTTCCGTTTATTCCATTATAACTAACCGACATGTAAAATAATGCCCTAGCTAAATCACCTTTTTGTTCATCTTTTGGTTCGTAAACGGTGTTGTTATTGGCATCTTTTCCTAATTTACCATAACCACTTGGCGAGGTAGAAGTAATGGTTACACACTCGCCAAAAGGATTATTTGAACGTGGCGCATTGGCCAGCGTTTGGTGAGCTGGAAATAAGTTATGCAAATCGTTGTATTCTGGTAATTCTAAATTAGTAGGGCTACGTGGCCAATTAGGATTTTGAGTTGCATTATTACTTGGCATAGTGCTTTGGGCGCGAGTGTGTTCTCTGGTTAAAATTCCAGTGCTTCCACTAGCATTCCACACAAAAGGCTCAGCATAAATATAAGGAATTCCAGTGTAAACACAGTTTACCACTTTTTTACCTAAAGTGGTATCTCTGCCTAAAAAATTAGTAATTACAGTAGAAATATAATTGCTATAAAACACGGTATCGTGAACATTTACCTTAGCACTTAAATTGGTTAAAAATGTACTTGACAATGGGTCAATAGCGTTGTAATATGTACCTGAATTTCCTGCTAATGATTGAACAGTTGCAGTATTTACACTACTTGTTAA
>Ga0247839_1004744_pt1 | contig 17117 bp, 9 predicted proteins | sample LaCruzMarch2015__6_FD_192405 | JGI IMG/M metagenome (GOLD analysis project Ga0247839, IMG submission 192405) | Freshwater microbial communities from meromictic Lake La Cruz, Castile-La Mancha, Spain - LaCruzMarch2015_16m | ecosystem: Environmental > Aquatic > Freshwater > Lake | place: Spain... | reverse complement strand
ATGAAGGCCATAGCATTCAATCTGCTAAAGGCAGCTAGAATGTTGGAGGTGTAATCGAAATAATGAAAAATGGTGACAAAATAAAGCAAAATACAAATATAAAACAAAACAAATAATGATTTTTTAGAACAGAACAAACACGTTAACTGCCTTAGACGTGGAAATATACAACAAATCATCTTAAAACGTCATTATTCAGAAGTCTTTATTATGCAATTGAGTATGTTCAAAAGGTAGCTGAGATGAATATGGCAATTCCTCTGCAAGTGGCAACTCTTGATTGCGCCATAAGGGTAAACGAAGTCATCAAGGGGTATAATTTTTCTGACCTTCCTTTATCAAATATAGTCCTACATGGACCAGAAGTCATTCAAGAGGGTTATTGTTGCTAATACCTCATACCGATAACGCTATCTCTGGCGATCTTTAAGAAATTGATGGAATATTAGAGTCAATTTATTATCCCTCTTTTACTTGATATTCATCAGCGCTACGAAGGACTACTGTAAAAACTAAACTAGGTTAACAGTAGCCTGCGGTATTCTCACGGTAATGCCGTCAAGCTCTTTGGTAATGATAATTTGGCAACATAACCTGGACGTTCTCTCAACCCCATAAGTCAGGTCAAGCATATCCTCTTCTTCTACGGAAGTGGGTGGAAGCTTTTTGAAGTATTCTGGGGCAACGATAACATGGCAAGTAGAACATGCAAGGACTCCCCCACAAACACCAGGAATTTCTATCCCGTTATTTTGGGCAATCTTCAGAACAGACATTCCAATAGGGGCATCCACTGTAAGCTTAGATCCGTCTGTATTAATAAAGTGCATTTTGGGAATGATGGTTGACATATATTACCAATCCGTGATTTTTTATTTGGAATTAAATCATAAGACATGTCGTGTCAATCTGGAAATCTTTTTAATTAGTATAAGGTGAAAAATATACTCTTACTAAGGCCCCTTCTATTAGCGGCTATTTGCTCTTTCGCCATTACAGGCTGCACAGCCTGTAAGAATGCCATGAAACCAACCGCCCCTCCAAGGGAGGCTTTTTTTACCAAAATTACATTTTCCGGGCTAAATGGATGGCATGCCGAGGATCACTTGGCTGCATTAGATAGCTTTACTCAATCCTGTAGCGCAATACTACCAAGGAAAACTTTGAGCCCACTAACCTCTTTAGGCGGAGGAATAGATCGCTGGAAACAGGTCTGTAATGCAGCACGCTATGTCCACAAATCGAATGAAGCGGCGCGACATTTTTTCGAAACCGGGTTCGATGTATATAAAGTAAGTGATAGCACAGGCGGCGCCCTTGGAAAAATGACCGGCTATTATGAAATTGAGTTGCGTGGAAGTCTTAAGTATAGCAAGTTATATAAATATCCGGTATATAGCGCCCCACAAAATCTCTCTCGATTAAAGGGCACCCATATTGTCAGTCGCTCAGCAATTCGTAGGGGTTCTCTTAAAGGGCGTCAGCTCGAGATCGTTTGGGTTGAGGATGAAGCCCGCCTTTTTTTTATGCACATACAAGGTTCGGGTAAAATTCGGCTCCCAAATGGAGATGTCATTAAACTATCCTATTCAGACCAAAATGGGTTCCCGTATACCTCCATATGGCCATATTTTAAAGAGTATGGCGCCACAAACGTATATTCTGCCTTAGATGAAATGAATTGGATACGGCAGCACCCGAAAGCTGGCGAAAATATCATGGAGAAAAATCAGTCTTACGTGTTTTTTAAAAAGCGTGTAGGAAGGCCAATAGGGGCAGAAGGAGTCAGCTTGACGCCAGAAAGATCGATAGCAATCGACTCCCGTATATACCCTTATGGTATGCCAATTTGGATCGAGACAACATTGCCGCATATTAAGGGTTCTCACCATTTCAGAAGGCTATGCATAGCACAAGATACTGGGGGGGCAATTAAGGGAGCTATAAGAGCCGATATATTCTTCGGCCACGGTAAAGTCGCTGAAGAGTATGCGGCACATATGAACACAAAAGGAAGTTTTTCTGTTCTTGTGCCGAAAGGGATGCCGATGCAGACACACTACGTCACAACTCAGCCACTGAAGTGAGTTGGGTGCCTAAAAGGCCTGATAGGAAGGATAGATTCTATTTCTATCTGTCCACGCAACCGTAACGTAACTCAATCTTTCTTCGCGAAACTCCTTAGTGTGGGGCTTTGCCACAATTCTTTTATCAAACATACGTATACAGCCCTCTCATTGTGGATTCTAGCATATCTAATCCCCCACGTCAATTGGAACAACTATACTCAGCGTGACGAGAATGTTATGCCAGCAGGATACCAAGACCATTGTAGTGAAAAAATTATGGCGCTCTTATAGTCGTTTTTATACAAAGAATCGGCCTCTTTATGAAAAGTTAGCTCTTTTGTTAGTAAAGAAGTTTTCTATGGACCTTATTCATCACGCCTGGTTACTGCTCTTTATCCCACACTGAGGTTTTCTGAGGCAATCTGTGGGAATTGCTCCATTTATCATGTCTTGCAAGGGTCTGCGGTCTAACGAACAACATCTGGACTCGGATTTGCAGATGTTGCTATTGTCTCCATGCCCATTGGTTCGGGGGGCTATAAGCTCGAGATTACTCTGGGGCTTCTTAGCCGAGAGCAATTTTGGCCTTTGACGCTTGTTTTGGTGGATGAGGCTGCGTTTTGCCAGCGGGGGTCTCGGGGTTATCTTCGTCGATGGATTGTGCGCTCTGCCTTTCGTCATCGCCATCGGAATGCTCCGATGAATGGGTGGTGTCGTGTTCTTCGGATTTATTACCGCTATCGACTCCAAAGAACAGTTTGCTCAGTAATCCTTCTATACTGATAGAGGATTGGGTGAATTCTATTGTGCCATTATTTATAAGGGGCTCTGAACTAGCCCCTGGGATAAGCGCGATATATTTTGCTCCAAGCAGACCATTACTTATTATTTCTGCGGAGGTATCGGACGGCAATTGGATCTCATTTCTTACGCTTATACCAACTATAGCAGAATAAGATTTATCTAATATTTTATCCGTCACCATTCCTACAACGACTCCGCTTACCATCACATTGCTGCCAACATCTATTCCGTCTGCGCGCTCAAAAGAGGCGGTGACCCTATAGCCGTCTTTGATCCCCTCGGGAGAGCTGCCTCTATAAACTATCCAGATAAACGTGGTGCAAACAACGAGTACCATCGTACCAACAACAACTTCTACTATATTCTTCTCGGCGGCCATGAATTAGGAACGAAAAAAATTTTCACGCACTATCGCATATGTAACCATTATACCAAATTCTATTTTTGAATGCTATCACATAATTTTAGCCGACTGAACTCAGCGTCAAGCTGGATGATCGCTTCCAAAACTCCCTAATATTGCTTGATTTATTAGGTTTGCTAACACGCAGGGGTCCTCTATCCCCTCTCCAGAAATCAAGCATGCTTGAGCAAAGATTAATTCAACAAGAGTTGTTGGTGTCGAAAGATCTTCGCCACGAGTGTTATCGTGGGTTTGGGATAGCAACGACTTTAGACGACTGATGATCGGATGCTTTGTATTAATCTCAAGGATTTTTGAGGATCGTCTACTAAGCTGCTTTTGCTCCATCAGCATCTTTTCCATTTTAATATTCATCGCCCCATCTGGAATGCTTAAGCACGCTGGACTAGAGACTAATTTTACTGAAGCAACAACTTTGCTCACTCGGCTCCCTAATTGCGATTTAATATAAGTTAAAACCTCTTCGTCCTCTTTTTGGACTTCTTGGTTAGCATCGTTCGTCTCTCCATTTTCCTTCGTTACGGATTCCAGATTAAGGTTTTCCCGTGTAATTAATTGCAGCTCTTTGTTCTTGTACTGATTAATTGCATTGACCCAAAAGTCATCAACGGTATCCTTGAGCAGCAGGACTTCTATGCCTCGTTCTTTAAACCCTTCTAGTTGTGGGTTTATTCTGAGAGACTCTAATTTTTCTCCTGTGAGGTAGTAAATTTCGTTTTGCCCTTCTGCCATACGGTCGATGTATTCTTGTAGACTGATCAGATCGTCATCGGATTTTGTTGAATAAAACCTACATATTTCAAGCAAAGATTCTTTTTCTGGTAAAGCGATTTTGCATAAACCCTCTTTTAGAACTTCTCCAAAGATATTCCAAAATTTTAAATATTCTTCCTTTTCTTCTTCTGCCTTTTTCTTGAGAGAAGACAGTACTTTCTTAACGATGGACTGACTAATTTTATGAGCATTGCTGTTATGTTGTAAACTTTCTCTACTGATATTGAGTGGTAGGTCGTCTGAATCGATGACGCCGCGAAGGAAACGGAGATATTTAGGAATGAGAGACACATTATCGTCAGCAATAAAAACACGCTTTATATACAATTTTACACGAGTTTTCCTGTCTGGGTGGAAGAGATCGTACGGCTTAACCGTTGGGACGAACAAAAGACTGGTATAGCTTACGGTGCCCTCTATGTGGGTATGAATTGTCATGAACGGGGTATCTGGAGTTTTTGCTAAATAGTGATAACAATCGCTGTATTCTTCTTCCGTAATCTCGGATGGTTTTTTGCGCCATAAAGCCTGACCTGTGTTGATTTGCTCAATTTTTCCTTCTTCGTCGATTAGGTGTATCGGAAAAGCTATGTGATCGGAATAAGTTTTTATAATGTGTTTTATAGTGTGTTTGTCGAGGTATTCTATTTCTGTTGGTTTAAGCGTCAGCTCAACTACGGTCCCTCGCTTTAACGTTAAGGAGTGTGGGAAGACTTCGTACTCTCCTGAGCCATCTGATTGCCAGATATAAGTCTGGTCAGAATGCAACTTCGTCGAATATACCTTGACTTGAGCCGCAACCATAAATACAGAATAGAATCCAACACCGAATTGCCCAATGAACTTGGACGAAGTCTCGGCGCCAGATTGAGATGCCCCTTGTTGTTTGGAGGTTTGAGTTGAGCTCAGAGTTTCCAGGAACTTTTGCGTTCCTGAGCTGGCTATTGTGCCTAAATTATTAATCAGCTCATCTTCGCTCATACCGATTCCATTATCTTCTATTGTGAGCATGTTGTCTTCTTTGTGGATCTTGACCGTGATTTCTAGAGTGTCTCCCAGCAAATCATGATGGGTCATAGCTTCGTAGCGAAGTTTTTCGCAAGCGTCGGATGCATTCGAGATGAGCTCTCTCAAAAAGATAGAGTGATTTTCGTAAACCGAATGGATCATCAATTGAAGTACTTTTCCTACTTCTGCGTCAAATTTTCTTTTCATGAGTACTAAAACTTACACTGTGTTTTATGATACTTGACCTATATAACTTAGGTCGCAGATAAAGGCAAGCACCTCCGAATATGGTTTGGGCGCCAATAGATTTTCGGGTTTTTTCAAAAGATGCACCCTTGACGAGTGGGCTTTTCTCGGTTATACGGTGGAATCCTGGTTATTATTCTAAAATATAGGTTTTATGGCAAAGCAAGGATTAAATTCGTGCCTTCCAAGTCTGTTTATGGGGCATCTTGTTCTAAAGGATTTAAAGGGGCGTGCTTCTTCGGCTCTAGATAATAAAAATTATTATCAATTTGGATGTGTAATCGATGCTTTCGTTCAGAGGTTATCGGGAGGGGTTGGTTGTACTCTTGAAGAGGGGTCTCGGATTCATCATGGTGAAAGCTCTTATCAGGAGACGATACTCGGCTTATTAGCAAGGATTATGTCGGCTCATGATAGTGTCGCTTTAGGGATTATGTTGGGCAACCAACAGTTGAATGCGATCCTCTTTTCAAAAGACAGTGATTCTAAGCGATATTGTGGCGAGCAGTTCGGCGAGAAAGACACTCTGTGGAGGATTAATCTCCACTTAAAACACTTGATGCCGACGTATGGAGCGGTAGACAAAGATATCGTAAAGGTCTTAGAGCAGTATGTACCTGACCCTTCGGCACTTCTGCTGCAGGTTATAAAGGCCGGTTTATACCCAAGTTGGCCATCTTTTTTCGAATATTTAGAACGTAGGGGGCTAAACGGGACATGGTTCCAAAAAGAAAAAGAATGGAATGAGTTGCCGACAATAGAAGTGCCATATTCGTTTACAAATTCCTTTGGCGATACTTCGATCCGTCGTATCTTGTCGCGCACACATTATGGGCCTTCGGTTGATACAAAAAAAATCCAGGAAATGTACGTAGGCTTTTTTGAGAAGACTGATTTATCCAAGGTATATATGAATTGGTTAGCGCAGAGGATTGGGGAAGGAGATCCTGTTTGTATAGTTGTTGGCGAGAATTGTGGGGGGTCTCATTATGACCCAATGGGGGGTATTATTGTCCTAGATATTAAGGCCGAAGAGAACTACTATCTCTCAATACCTCATGGTGCAATTCTCATACACGAGATCGGGCACTGGTATTTTGATGAAAAGTTTGGTGATGCGGAGCACTTGGTATTCCTGTCTGGGCTCCACCAAAGGCGCGGTGGCCAGGACAGCCTTCAACGCCAGGCCATGGAGGTTATGGAGAATATCGTTGAAGTGGTAATGCAGCCCTCTTCAGAAGAAGTCCTTGTACATGGAGTGAGTAAACTTTTTCCAGAGTTTGCAAAATATGGGGCGTTGTCATGGCAAGATACGCAGTGCGCATTAGCAAGTAAGCGTCCGTACGAACATCTTGCTAAGCTTCTCAAAATCGAGGGAGTGGAGTGTGGTGTTTCCTCTGATATGTTAGAGATGGAGAGAGAGCTTTCCGGTCACAGTCTTTGTGAGGAAAGGTTGCTAAATGACCCTGTCTTTGCTTCCTTCTTACTAACTCCGTTGATCAGCCGTTACGACAACGTTACATCTTTCTTAAATCAGACCGAATCCCATGGTACGCAGTCTGAGAGCCCGGATGCCCTCCTGTTGTCTACTGTGATTGGGGCTTATGGGGATTACGTATCTCAGCGCCAGGAAGGTTTGTTCGCAGGTAACGAGAATTCTGGGACAATACCAGAAAAGGCGATAGAGTATGCGAGGAATGTTGTTGAATCTTTTAACCTAACTAAGAGTGAGAAGCATTATGTAATGCGAGTGGGTGATGCCCTCAGAACCGGGAAGAATCAAGAGCTCTTGGTGCGATATGTGGAATTTCTTTTCTCTGGCATTATAGAGGAGAAAGAATTAGCGCCTATGCGTTACATGATGGAGAAGTGCCACTATGCCAATATAAGTGACTTGATTCCTCTGGATATGGGGAAGTTGGTGGACAGATTGGTGCAGGCCTATAACTTGACGGAGGCGCAAAAGAATATCGTTGCCAATATTTCTGGATTGCACGTGCCAGAGAAGCTCCCCGATCTGCAGGATGCGATGTATCTGCTGCAGTTGCAAGATAATGGCGGTACCCATAATGCAGCTAAGGTGATTGGGGAGGGTTATTCCGTGCAGGAAGAGAAGACTCTCGATCTGCAGCAGGAAGAAGTTGCCTCAGGTTCAAGCTCAGATTTATAAAGGGCTTTTAGAGCGGAATGTTGTCGTGCTTTTTCCAGATGGTAGATTCTTTTTTACTTTCTAGCATCGCTAAAGCACGGCAGATTTTCCATCGTGTGCTGTAAGGTCTTATGATGTCATCTATATAGCCTCTCGAGGCGGCTATGAACGGTGACGTAAATTTTTCTTTATACTCTTGGATCTTTTGATTCAATTCATCTTTCGTAAGTTCCTTGCTCTTGTATAGGATCGATACCGCTCCTTCTGCTCCTAGTACGGCTATCTCCGTATTCGCCCAAGCGTAATTGACATCGCCACGTAAATGCTTAGAACTCATGACGATATATGCACCACCATATGCCTTTCTTATGATGATGCTAATTTTGGGGACCGTAGCTTCGGCGTAGGCGTAAAGTAATTTTGCACCATGTTTGATGATTCCGTTATATTCTTGCGTTGTGCCGGGTAAAAATCCTGGTACGTCAATGAGTGTGAGGATTGGGATATTGAAGGCATCACAAAACCGAACAAATCGCGCCGCTTTCAAAGATGCGTTAATATCAAGGCATCCAGCCAAATGCATTGGTTGGTTCGCGACGATGCCAGTTGTTCTGCCCTCAAAGCGCCCGAATCCTATTACTATATTTTTTGCAAACTCTGATTTCAATTCAAAAAAATCACTCTCATCGACTAATTTTTCAATGAGGAGTTTGATGTTATATGGCTTACTAGGATCTTCTGGAACGATGTTGTTAAGCATCATTTCGATTCTATCTGCCGGGTCTTGGGTTGTTCTGGTGGGAATTTCTTTTGTATTAGAGAGCGGAAGAAAATCAATGAGTCTTCTGGCTTTATGTAAGCAGGCTATGTCGTTTTCACATGCAACGTCACATACACCACTCTTAGACGTATGAACGTAGGCGCCTCCTAATTCTGCATGAGTTACTTTTTCGTGAGTAACGGTTTTTACCACGTCAGGTCCAGTGAGATACATGTATGATGTGTTATGCACCATAAAGACAAAATCTGTTAAGGCCGGTGAGTATACTGCGCCTCCAGCACATGGCCCCATGATTAATGAAATTTGAGGTATGGCCCCAGAGGCCCTAACGTTACGTTGGAATACCTCGCCATATCCACCAAGAGCATCAACACCTTCTTGGATGCGCGCTCCACCAGAATCGTTGATAAAAATGATTGGGACACCAAGTTTCATTGCTGTATCTTGGATCTTTGTGATTTTCTTCGCATGCATTTCGCCTAAAGATCCTCCCATCACTGTGAAGTCTTGACTGCAAACGGTAACCATTCTGCCGTTGATTGTGCCGTAACCTATGACGACCCCATCTCCAGCAACGATTTTTTTATCTAGTTCAAAATGAGTGCATCTGTGCTCGACTAAGCTATCTACCTCTTCAAAGGAGCCGGTATCGAGGAGGATTTCAACCCTCTCCATCGCCGTAAGCTTACCACTTTCATGTTGTTTGTTTATTCTGAAATTGTTTGATCTGGCTGCGTTACGCTTGCTTTCTAGTATCTCTCTGTTGTTTTTCAAGGCTCATACAAAAATGTAAAATTATGCCCCGATCATAATCGTTTTTGATAACAAGTCAATTCGTTGTGTGGGCGTCAGAAGAGCGGACGCGTCCTCTGGGATGAGGTATTAAGATGCAGTTAATGGATCAGGGATCTAAGCGCCCCTTCTTGACAAGGCGGCCAGATCCAGCCTACACTAAAGTATAGAAGAAGACATAAATCATGATTGGAGAGGGGATTGCCATGCAGGTGGGTAGATTGATACAGGGGTGGCTCGGAAAGAGGCCGGAAGACATCCTTTCGAAGAAACTCAGCGAAAAAAAGTATGATGATTTCCAAGAGGGGATAGCTGAATATCAGGGGATACAAGATCCGTCCATTAAGCAAAGCCTTAATCAGCCGCTGAAAAATGGCGAGAACATCTTTACACAATTCTTCACCGATTATTCTCGGGTCGAGAAGCCAGATATCAACTTACTGAAACAGGTTGGCGAGAGCTCCCTAATCGATTGGAGCGCTGTAAACCAGAGAGGTGAAAGCCCCCTATCATGTTTGTTAAAATTTCCTGCTAATGTTGTGAATAAAGCGCTCATACATGGGGTCTTAAGTCGCTCGAAGAGTTGGGATGCTGCTATAGGCTTTTTACTGAGCTCAGATAATGCAGCCAAGGATATTGCCGAACTGAATACGAGGATGGGGACGGATTTTGCAAAGAAACATTCGATGATTCTGCCGGCTATAAAGGCCAATAAGCTTGGTGTTGCTATCCAATTAATAGGAGCCGCCAAATTGGATCCAGAATCTGGAAAAATTGCTATTGATAAGATAATTGAAACCCTAAAAGCGATTCCGGCACAAAAAAACAAAACAACCCCGGAAATTTTGGACCAACTGGAATATTTCCTCTCTAAGACGCCATTGGAAGAGAAGCAAGGTGCGGCATTGCTTTTGGAGGCGATTAGACTTGGAAATAGCAAAATCGTCCAATCATTGGTTAAGGCTAAAGCTATTAGGGGCGAAATGATCACCGAGGAGGTTCAGCAAGCTCTTGTTGATGCCTATGAAGCCGGAATTCAAGTCCATAATGGAAGCCAAAAAGTTATTGCCGCACTTTTGGCGCCATTTATGCAAGAGAGCTCTTTGAAGATACTTGCGGCGAAGCACGGGAATACACTGCTTACATTAGCCATACTGGATAATAATACCGAGTTATTTAATCAGATCCTAAATGGCGCGCTTAAAGATGTCACTCAGGATGTAAAAAACAAGCATCTTACTGGTTCAATAAAGATTGGGGGAAAAGAGACGAATTGCCTAAAGTTAGCTGCTGACACACATAGGATGGGCATGGTGAATAGCATTATCGCGATTCCAGATGTCAAGGTTAATCTGAAGGATATTGACGTTATCTTAGAAAATGGCGTTTGGAAGAAAAAGATATATTTGATGGAAGCGTTGTGTGCGAATACAGACAAAAGTGTTGTTCCGGCAATAAAGAATTTGATGGAGCAACCAGCTTTCTTCGAATCGTTCCACGATTCATCAGCGCTAACTCGGATCTCGAATTCTCCAAATTATTCTGAGTTGTTACCAAGGCTTTTTGAGATCAATGCGTTAAAGAATTCTGCGCCTATAGATGAAAACGCCTTCAAGACGCACATGTCTTCTGTTGTGAATGATTTTCAAGAGGTTGATAAGAGTCCTAGCGAAGTCTTCTCAAAGATGATGTTGATGCTTGATGCGGTGAAAAAGAAGCAGGTTTCTATCTTATCGCCCATTATAGGGGCCAAGGAGATGAGCCTTATTTGCGCTAGGATGCAGGAGAAAAATTTTGTGGTGGTTCAGCAAGAGTTCGGTCAGTTTATTCGGAATGCAATCGCATTAAATATGATTGATCCAAATATATCGATCAAGAATAAGGATGGGCATAACAGCCTGCATTTGATAGGTTTTTTAGAGGCAGAGATGCCAGATCAAGCTGCACAATTGATAATTCAGATTATCAAGCACACAGAATTTAAGTCCGAAAAAGCTGATGCCGCACTTAGAAAGCTGGTCTTATCTGGGGATAAGGCGCTTTTGACCGCAGTCTTGTTAGATGAAGGGGCGAGCGATAAAATAGTCGCATTTAGCAAGGCAAACCATCTTCTGCGGAACAAAGACATTAATTCGCAGAACTTTGAGCTATTAGTGAAAACAAAGGGGTTTAGTGTTGAGGACATGCCTAGCGAATTTCAAAAGATGTCCTGGGGCGAACTGAAAAACAAATTGCCATCTTTATTAAAGCAAGCTGAAGCCACCACAATACTTACTCCGGTTTTATTAGAAGAGTTGGCCACTAAAATGTTGGATGGCGCTGAGGAATCGAAAGATCCGCTTAGATTGGAATATTTGAATATGGTGATGGAATACCATTTATCTCAAAAGAATCCGTCATTTAGTAGGACTTTCTTTGATATGCTGTATAGCAAAGTATATTCGAAAGATGGCAAAGTCATCGATGAAGGGGCTTATAAGGTATGGCAGTCAGTATTAGGTTCTGGAATTTGTGATCCAAATATGTTGATCACAACAGAGAGATCGACATTGGTTATATTTGGAGGAAAGACGCAGTCCATATCAACGGTAGTGCTAGAGAAGGGGTCAGAAACCGATGTAGAAGCCCTTCTCAAGAATTCCTTATTTAAAGTGCCAGGGAAAGAGAACGAGGGTTACGCCCCTTTTGTTGCGGCATTGTCTGCGAGTACTTTTCCCAACTTCTCTAATGTACTTACTAAGATTGCCGGAAGTGAATCTCTTTCCTCAATTATAAACGATATTGCAAGGGGGGTTTTTGTTTTGGCGAAGGATAAGGCCTTTAGAGCCGATCAAAAATTGCAGTTGTTGATTTCGAAGAATCTAATTTCTTCTAAGGACCTAAATATTCTTTTTAATGACATGTCTCAAAAGGGCGTTGATTTAATAAGTATATACAACTCTGGACAACAAGAATTACTCAAGATTCTTCTTGAAAACAATATCGGGGACATTAATGCCGTTGATGCAGATGGAAATACCCTTCTTCACCATGCAATATTAAACGGACACACAAAGCTTATAGAGAGTCTTTTGCAGAACGATGACGTCAAATGTAACGTACAAAATAAGTTTGGGCTCACGCCATTATCGGCCTTCTGTTGTACGCCAAAAGGGGACATAATTCTCGCTCAAAAACTGCTCGGGCACAAGAATTTCAATATGAAAGAAGAGTTGAAGGGGATGAGCCAAGTCCCTCACGTTGCTCTGGCATATGGCGCCGGCAATAAAGAGATTATGGGTGCGTTACTAGATACTAAAGAGTTGTGCGAAAAGAGATCTGCCATATATTCCATCTTAAGTGCCGCAGCTTTTGCGGGGGATAAAGATGCAATGGTTGACTTAGAGGCGGCTTATCCAGCAGAATGTAAGGAAATTTTATCTCACCCGAAGCAATATCCTAGCCCACTAAACATCTTATTTGCTTCCATAGCTAAAAATGAGGCATGCCTCGATGTTTTGTTAGATTTATTGGGACAAAAGCAATTCAATGTCCATCTATTAAATCCAGATGAGCATGGACAGATATTATTAGATTATGTTTTGCGCGATCGAACTGCGATTACCTTGGAAGCTAGGAAAAAGATACTTGCTGTTCTAATGAATCATCCTGATTGGAGCAAAATGATAGATCCGCAGGACGTAGCAAAAGGAGCCCCAAGGATTATCCAGCTTTATCAGGATTCAATTGACCCGAAGAATTCAGAGCAACAGAGGAAGGGGTCCAAGGATCTATTCAATACGTTGGTCGAAAATGGTGCGCAGCAAGTTGGTAAGCCTAGGGTGAACGTTAACGTTAATCAGGGTAATGGGTATTATGGTCCAAGTCTACTCAATATGGCTTGTGCTAACGGAGATTTCGAAACAATAAAGGTGCTAATCAAGAATGGGGTCTTGCTACGACAAGGGGGAGTAAAAAGGGATGGATCTCAGTTTGAGCAACCTCTAGCGGCTGCATTTCATGGGATGCACGACGATAGCGGTGGAATGAGTGAACATTCAGCGGGGTCTGTGAAGTGCATGCTGCGTCTTGCAGAGGAGGGGGAAGTTGACCCTAATTGTTCAATCGGGGATGGCACTTTACTAGTAAATGCTATATATCATGATGCAAAATTACAACAAGAAGATAGGGACTCCATAATAAAGGCGTTGGTTTCGCATAAAAACTATGATCCCAATGTTGGCGACGACATCCCGATGCCAGAAGGGCAAAAGCCCAAAAAGGGGAACACTTTATTCATGAACGTATGTGCGAGAGGTGATAAAGGTCCGTTCAAAGCATTCATGGAGAATCTAAAGTTAGACGTGGAAATAATGAATGATCATGGACAAAATGCGTTGATTACTTTAGCCGGTTGCAAAAAACCTGAGGCGGTAGAAATGATGAAGGCGTTGTTGGAGCGTACTACGGATGGGGATGCTGATAAACGTGATGCCTCAGGTATTAATGCCTTATGCTATGCCGCCGCACAAGGGAATGTTCCTATGATGAAATTGTTGGAAGCTAAGGGGGCGACAGCTGGAAAAGAGGGTTATATGAATGTTCTGATGGCCTTTGCTTCTGAAGGCAGGGTAGAACTCTTCAATGAGTACGCGAAGAAATATCCGGACTTACTAAAGCAACGGGATCAGACTGGGAATACAGTGTTACATTACGCAGCTCTATCAAGAGAGCCGGGTGCACGAGAGATTTTCAACGAATTAATCAAGAACCCCAAGGTGGATTTTAATGCGATGAATAAATCTGGCACGACCCCTCTTATGGCGGCCGTACTCTCTGGTGACAGCGCTAAGGCTGAAGCTTTATTAGATAAGCGCGGTATCGAAGTTAACTTCACAGATATGAATGGTAATTCGGCGCTCCATTATGCCGCGAGTATATCTCAATTCCCAGCGGTTCAGACCTTTCTTGACCATCCTGACATTGATGTGAATCTTCGAAATAAAGATGATGTGACGCCGTTAATGTTGGCTGTGGGGGGCTCTATTTTAAATAAGCCAAAAGAACAGAACAAGAGTGCGCTAGACGAAGTCGCTAATAATTTAGATGGGCATCGCGTTAAGAAGAATCAAGAGATCGAGCAAGAGATCTATCAAAACATAGATGGTAATAGGGCGATTATTGAAGCGTTTATAGCTAGGGGGGGGTTGATTGAAGGGCGGTCTGAAGAATTTTTCTGGAAATCTGTTTGGGCGGCGGTGAAATTTTTGGCTATAAGAGCTGCCGGAGGTCTTTTTAGTAAGATTTATCCTGGAGCTCAAATGGCTGGAGATGTGATCGCGGCCTCAAATCTTGGAAAAGACACTTATAATATTGTAAGTAAGAAGGTGCAACAAGATATCCGGGATTTCTTAGGATCTGCAATCCAAAAGGAATCAAAAATAAATATAGGAGACATGTGTTTGATAGGCAATTATGTCGTAACTGATTCTGGTAACGTTATAAGGGGCAACGATCTAAAGAAGTTCTTTGGGGGAGATCAATCTTTATATACCGGCGTTGATTTTGCTATCTTCACCTTAGAAGATTTAAAGAAGAGAATGGGCTTGGAGCTGAAGGGTGACAAGGCTCGTTGTCTAGAGATGCATAAGGCGCTAAGACTTAAAGCGGTTGTATTAGCGAAGAAACTGGAAGGGTGGCATCTCCCGTGGACCAGCGATGGTATTAGGGAGTCGTTAGAAGAAATATATAAGGCGGACAGCTTAATTGTTCAGGACATCTCTTTTAGTCCGGGTACACAATATCCGAATCTAGCAAAGATTTTTGATCCAAAAAAATCTAGTGCATATATAGAGCAAATTCTCCATATAAACGAAGTGCAGGCTATAGATCAGAGTGTTATGGATGCATATGTTGGGGTCCAAAATCTTCGAACCTATATTGATTTGGTTTTACGTGGAGACATAGTGATTCCTGCGGAAGAATACCTGAAAGTTGTAAATTTCGATAAGGCTCTTATTATGGCAGAAAGAAAGGCCGCATCAAAAGTTGGGAAAGGTGGTAAGAGGGTAAAAATAGATACCGAGTTGTGGGCTGGGGTGTATAGCGAATTAGGGGCAACAAAGGACACCAAATTGAGAAAGGATATTGAGGGTGTTATTGAGGAAAAGCGGAAAATAGAGTCCGAGATAAAGGCTCAGTCTCAAGGAGGAAAAGATGGGAACAAGACAAGATTAAACGTGCTTGAAGATGATATCAAAACTGGGAAGAAACCTTACCTCGAACCAGAGAAATTTGGGCAATGTTCAAAGATGAATGATGAAATTATCAGGCAGTGTACACTAACTGGGCAAAATAGGTTTGTTCAGAAGATAGGGTTTTCTGAACAGGATTCATTTAAGGCCTTGTCATCCGATGGTCCAGATAATTCTTGTACTGGACAAATAAGGAATGCTGGGAAAGAGGTGTTAGCTAAGGCTGTGCAGGGTATTTCAAATTTGACCGGTAAGAAAGATCACGAGGTTGTATATGCGATGAGTAAAGGTGGTGGTCAAATTGCTGGGGTGGCTGCTGGATTAGGCGCTACATACGTATCGTTGCCACAAGATACCAAGAATTGGGTGAGTAATGCAGTAAATTACGCACCAACTATTATTGCGGCAATTCCGACAATTTTGAGCTGGGCTGGGTTGGTAATGCTAGCTATTGGCACTGGATATCTGGCGGTGCAAGGCGTTAAGAAGGTAGGTCAAGTATATGAAGAGCGTCAAGAGGAGAAGGGGAAGGTCGCAGACATAAAGCCTGTTGAGCAAATATTAGCGGCCAATAGCAATACAAAGCTAAAAGATGCTGTTGATGCGGTATATAAAAAGGCTCACACGGCAATTCAGCAGGTATGTGATATAGTCGAAGTAGTACAGTGCAAAAAGCCTATACTAGTGGTGGAGCAGGGAATATAGTCTCGTTTACGGGGGATCGCTGCTGAGTCAGCCACTATGTTAACCAGCTATACCCTCCAGTTCGCGTAAAGAGGTGCTAATTTTTTTACTAAGGGATATTATTGGAATATAAATACACGTGCCGTTGTAATTAAAGAGATGGAAAAAAACGGTGTAACAATTGTATATCGAGAGGCAAATATGCAAAAAAACATAAATAACAATAACAACCAGAATTCAGTCAAGCTGCTGACAATCGTTGGTTGTAATATGGAGGGAAGGGATTATGGGAAAGGGGCTCGTGGGACGGAGGTAAATGAGCCAAGTATAGATCAGTTGGAGACAGAATTAACAAAATATTTCAAGGCTCTAGGCCCAAACGACATGCCTCAGATATTCCTTAATGCTCACGGAGCGAGCATAGATCATGATATGATGTTTGAGTTGAAGACGGGTGTCAAGATGAGTGCATCTGATTTCTTCAAGGCGGTCAAGCAAGCCATGGGGACGGACTCTTCAAAGCCGTTATCTATAGAATTAATATCTTGCCACGGAGGAGAAGCAAGGAAATCGTTCTTAGGTTTTAAGGATAGCATCCTTCTTACGTATATAGGGAAGAAGTATTCGTCAAGGCCCCTGTTTATACTTGGAAGTCGCAAATACCAAGATTTTGATTTGCAAGCTAATATCGTGAAAAAGATAGCTAACAATGTGGAGAATTTGGTAAATTTTAATATTACTATGACCAACTCTACTGGATCCCAGATACAATTTCAAAAGAAGTTGAGGTCAGGGGATGAGTCTCCGAAACCATATCTTCGATGCGGGATACGTTTATCTGAGTTAGCAAAAATCGTTACTAAGCTTAAAGGAAGGAAGCCGGAAGATGTCACGCAGATTTTTGGAGAGCGTATGAAATCGAAATTTGATCGCATTATAGAGACGTTGTATTTCAAGAATCTCGATTTTTTCAAGGCGCAAGGATACACGGACCTAGACAAGGCAAAAGAGGTTTTTAAACGAGAATATACTATAAAAGATGTGCAGCAAAAATTGCTCTTTGTAGCAGCGGCTCTATTGGACATGACTGAAGGTACGGTGGAGAGCCAAGATCGGAAACAGTTATTAGGAAAATCTCCGAAGGAAGGCGCTA
>Ga0247839_1004741_pt1 | contig 17125 bp, 12 predicted proteins | sample LaCruzMarch2015__6_FD_192405 | JGI IMG/M metagenome (GOLD analysis project Ga0247839, IMG submission 192405) | Freshwater microbial communities from meromictic Lake La Cruz, Castile-La Mancha, Spain - LaCruzMarch2015_16m | ecosystem: Environmental > Aquatic > Freshwater > Lake | place: Spain... | reverse complement strand
TTCGAACGTTGCCCCATGCGAACGTTGCCCGAAGGCGGATTCCGTACGTTGATAACTCGCCCCCCGGGAAACCAGTGGCGGGGCGTCGCTTATCTGCGGCGAGTCCGGCCGCTCGAGCGACGCGGCGTCGGCCGCGGAGCTGCGGCCTGCCGCGACTCATCGGCACGTGACCCAGCGGGCATGCCGGGCTCGCGGTGCCGGATCGCGGCGTAGCCCCCAGCCGGGCTAAAGAAGAAATGTTCGGCCGGCCAGGCGCCAGGATCGACCTCCTGAAAGTGAACAGGCGGCGCGACCGGCCGCGAGACGACCACCGGCTGCGGCTCTGGCACGGCTGCCCGTTGGGGCTGCGGTTCGGGAGGCAGTGGCGTCGGGAGGGCCAACGGCTCTGGCCGCCGCCGCCAGTCGCGGGTGGGATCACTGAGGGAGCGAACCGTTGCATTGGCCTCGGCAAAGATGGAGGCGACGTGGGCATGGCAGGTGAAGACGAGCATCTGCGGCTCACCGGGCTGGTCGGCGACGAATTCGACCAGCACGCGGGCCGCGGCCCGCGCCCGATCGTCGTCGAAGTTCACCAGCGCGTCGTCCATGACCAGCGGCAGCGGCACGCCGTGCCGCTGCAGGTCGCGGACGAGCGCCAGCCGCAGTGCGAGGAACACCTGCTCGCGGGTGCCGCGGCTGAGGCGTTCCGGCTTCCAGACGGAGCCGTCGCGATCGTGCACCTCGAGCCGCGCCTCGTCGATCGTGGTGGTGATCGCCGTATGCCGGCCGTCGGTGAGCCGGGCCAGCCAGTGCGAGGCCTCGCGGAGCACGGGCGGCTGGTGATCGCGGGCAACCGTCAACCGTGTCTCCTCAAGCAGGAGGCCCGTGCGCTCGAGGAGCCGTCGGCGATCGAGCTGAGCGGCCAGTTGCTGCTCGACGTCGGCCAGTTCCGATTGCAGGGATTCCGTGCTCCGATCCCGGGCCGTCGCATCGACCTTGGCGGCAACACCAGCCCGGCGGTCGGCGGCCAGCCTGAGCGACGAGCGGAGCCTTTCCGTCGCCTCGCAGGCCTCGGCCAGACGCCGCTCCAGAGGGGTCGCCGTCGGGTCCTGTTCGCGGACGGGTGCGGCCAGCCTGGTGGTGGCGGCCTGACCAGCCTTCGCCGGCGTGAGCGGCCGACGGACATCGCCCCGGCCAGGAAGTTCGGCGATCAGGACGGGCACCGACTCGGCATGCAGCCACTGGTCGAGGTCGGCTGGTCCGTTGACACGGCGACGGGCATCGAGCCAGGCCACCTCGGCCGCCTCCGCCTCGAGCTTTGTCCGTTCGAAGAGTGGACGACGGTCGACCTTGTCGAGGAAATCCTGCTCATTCGTCACCGCCCAGCGGGTGAAGAAGTCTTTCACGTGGTGTTCGGCCACGGCGAGCTGCTTCTTGCCCCGGCGGTGCGACGCCCGGGCCCGCTCGAGTTTGCGGGTGAGCGAACCGCGGCGACGGTGCGCCGAGGACTCCGATGCCAGCTTCTCACGAAGCTGGACCAGATGCTCCAGCGGCGTCGCCTCCGGCACGAGATCGCATTCCACCATCAGCTCGTCGATCCGCTTGGCGACCGCGGCGAGCTCCTCCCGCTTGTGCCGGGCCTCCTCCGAGAGCCGGCGACGATCGTCGTCGAGGGTGAGGAGCGTCTGCCTGTGCAGGCCGATCTGTTTGACTTCCCGCGGCGAGAGTGTGATCGGCAGGCCGCGATGTTCGAGCGCCTTCTGCCACCGCAATCGGGCGGCCTTGCGGAGCGAGAGCGCCCGCTTGAGCGCCTGCTTGGCCACGGCGACCTTGTCGGAGAGCACGTGCATGGAGCCTTCGCGGGCTGCCAATTCCTCCAGGCGCTCGACCTCCGCCTGAGCGAGGGCCGCCCGGCGTTCGAGTGAATTGACGGTGTCGACGGGAATCTTCTTGTCGAGCAGGCCGCACTGCGCCAGGAGTTCTTCCCGCTGCTTGTGCACCATCTCGCTCTGACTGCGGGCTGCCTCGAGGCGGTTGGAGGCGGCGCGGTCGAGCGACCAGGTCGTCACCGACGCGAGTCCCGTGCCGGCCAGCCCGAGCGCAGCCAACGCGTAGGCCAGCGGACCGGTGACCGTCTGCGGCAGGAGCAGGCCCGAAAGCAGCATGCCCGCGCCGGTCACGAACACCGCGCCGAGGGCAATCAGCCAGCCCAGTGGGATCAGCTGGCCTTCCAGATGGGTCGCAACCTCCTTGTCGATGCGGATGATCGAGCGATCAAGCTCCAGCATCTGTGCGGCGGCGGCGAGGCGGTTGCGAAACAGCGTGGCCCGCCCGCTGGCCTCCTCGATGGCCTCGGCGATCGTCATCCCTTTGGGGCCGATGCCGCCCTTGACCAGTCCGCGGGTGTCGTCGAGCACGCCCATGGCTTCGGCCACGCCCCGCTTGGCCTGCTTGACCCCCCGCGAGGCTACGACACAATCGCGGGCACGGGCCTTCAGGGGGCCGAACGACTGCGCGAAGCCTTCAGGCAGAAGCACGTCTGGCAGCGTGTCGGTAGCATCGAGCGGGCCGCTGATGGCGACGATCCTCGCCAGCCCCGCCGTGCCAACCTGCTCACCAAAGCGACGGGCGGCCAGCCGCGCATACGACTCCGCGCGGGCCACCTCCGCCACCATCCGTTCCAGCTTGGGCTGTTCCTCGCAGACTGCCGCCACGGCGGCGCGTCGTTTCCAGATCGACGATTCCGCGGGCACCTCGGCGAGGCTGCGGGCCAGCCGGCTGCGGGTCCGCTGTCGGCGGCGGGCCAGCCGGGCCAGCTTGTTGCGGAGCTTGGCTCCGCGTTTCCACGCGTCGAGATCGGCATGCACGAGCGTCGTTCCCATCATGGCGTCGAGCTGCGCAGCGGTCTGCCGATGGCTGATGTAGAGCGGCTCGAGCCACAGCACTCCGCGGACGACGTCTTCCTCCGCCACGGAACGCTCGATCGCGGCCTCGAGCATGGCGAGCTCGGCATCCGTGCGTGCCAGTTCGGCCAAGAGGCTGCCCGCCGCCATGGCCGGCGCATTCAAGGCGGCGAGCCGATCGAGCACCTCGTGCCGCCGCAGCCGCAACGACTCGATCGGCGACACGGCCGGATCGCTCGACTCGAGCCGTGCCATGGCCTCATGGATATGTCGGAGCACGCGGGTGACCTTCGAGCGGTCGAGGCCGCTGGCCAGTTCGTAGAGCCGGCTGCCGCAGCCCTCCGGCTCGAGCGTGCGGAGTTCGTGCAGCTCGTCGAGGCCGAAGGCCATCACGTTGGTGAACGTCCGCTCGTCGATGTCGCCCACGATGTCCTGAAGATAGGGACGGTTCCAGGGGCGTCCATCGGGCGGTGGCACGATGTCCTTGATCGAGATGAAGTCGCCGTGGTCGCCGCCGAGACCGACGATATCGTCCTCGTAGCTGGCCTGTGTCAGCGTCGCCAGCTCCGGGCCCTCGTGCCGCCGCTCGATCGCCAGCCGGCGGCCCTCCGGCCCGGTGTGGACGACCAGCCGGCCTGCGCACGGCAGCTGTGGGTCGAGCACCCCACGGCGAAAGAGGCCTTCAAAGCCGAAGAACATCGCCCGCAGAAACTCGAGCAGCGACGTCTTGCCGGTCTCATTCGTGCCATGCAGTACCTGCACGCCAGGACCGAGCTGGTCGATCGTGACGCCATGCAGCGAGCCGGAGCGTTCGATGTGGATCGTTTCGATGTGCATGTCGCAGACTCCGTGGAAGCGCCAAGTCAGGTGGTCAGGTCAGGTGGTCAGGTGGTCAGGTCAGGTGGTCTCAATCAGTTCGAGGGCGAGCCAGGCAGACTCGCGGGCAAGGTCCGCGGGGACGGTGTGCAGCGGCTGCTGCTCGAGTCCGTTGACGATGTCGGCCAGGGCCGTCGAGAACGATGTGGTGCTGCCCGGCTTCGCGCCGGAGCGGGAGTGGCCGAGTGCCACGAGCGACTCACCCGGATCGGCGACGACCTCGTGGCACCAGGCGCGAAAGGTGCGGGCGTCGAAGAGCTGCCGCACCCTGGCCAGTGTCTCGGCCGAGATCTCGGCGACCCGCACGCGGCGGGCGACGCTCGTGCCGCATTCGACGTGGCAGCGGATGATCTGCAACGGCCCCTGAGGATCGTGCGCGAGCCCCTCAAGCGCCGACCAGATGGTGGTCGCCAGTTCCTCATCGCCACCGGTCGCGGAGGCGATCGTGATCGTCCGCCACGCAACGTGGTTCGTCGGCACCTCCCGCCAGTTGTGCCGCCAGTCGGTCCGGGATTCGAGCATGTCGCGGCGTGTACCGGAATGTGATCCGTCATCCACGGTCGGATGATCGAGCAGCGTGAGCATGCCACACGATCCAGCCGCCGCCTCGTGCGCCGAACGGGCCTGCAACGCCGGCAGATGGTGCATGCCGGGGGCCAGAGGTGGTCGTCGCCGGGACCCCCACACACCAAACGAGGCCATGTGTGGTCCGCCACCGGAGATCCAGTGATGCTCCGTGGAACGATGCTCCATGGGACGAGACTCCATGCGAGCCGATTCGTCGTCCCAGCGTTCCGAATTCCAGTGGCCCGCATCCCAGCCGACGACGATCCGCCGCTCGAGCGTCGAGAGATGATCGTGGGGGGCATCGGCGGGCGTCGTCAGCGCCGCTGCAACGACGGTGTGTCTGTCGCTGGCCGACACAATCTCGACCGTGATGCCGCGGATCTCCAGGTGCAGCGACGCGACGGGCGTGACAAACACGAGCCCCGCCGGTTCGCCGAGCATCCGCGACACGTCGTTGCAGGCCGTGGCGTCGGCTGCGAGCCAGACCGTGCGGCAGCCATGGGCCGCGAGCCCGGTGATCAACGACCGGAGCAGGGCCGCCTGCGCCGGGCTGGCCCGGTGTGGATCGAGGATGCGGCCGAAGAGCACGAGCGCCTGGGCGTCTGCCTGCCGGGCGGCAGCGGCAGCAGACAGGAGCGCGTCGGTCGCAGCGGTCGCCACCGGTTCCGCTGCAGCGGCCGGTGCCGACTCAAGCCTGGGCAGGGGGCGGTCGATCGCGGGATCAAACGCAAACACGAGGTCGGCCACGGCATCCACCTTTTTGTCTGTGCACCTCGAGCGGGTGCTGATACGCCGCGGGCCGACCGCCGGACCATAGAACAGGCCCGAGACGACCCGCGGCAGGGAACACAGGAAAGATGGGGGCACTGTACCGCCTCACCCCCGATCGCGGCCAGCGCAAAAAAGCCTTGAAAAATGGGGATGGCAATCCAGTTCGGCACTGAAGGCGGTTTTCCCACGGCGGCACGTTTTCAGTGTGCCAGGGGCCCCATCGCGGAATAGGAATCATCGCCCCCAAGAGGTCAGCGGAAGCATCGCTCACGCCGGCCAGCGGAAGCAGTCACGCCGCAGGAATACCGCGTGCACCGGTATGGCCACGACTCAAACCGCTCGTGAACGGCAGTGTACGATGGGGTTTCGCCCAGACGGCGGCCTGGAACCCAGACGGCGTCGGGAAAACTGTTGCCATAGGTCTGTCTCGCGGAACTCCCCCTCATCCCTCGCTAGGGATCCACCGATCGTGAGTGACACCCATCCCGGCATGGACACGGCCGCGACCGTTCACGCCGGCGTGAACCTGATCGGGCACCTGACCGCCGACATGGGGCTCGGCGTGGCCGCGAGAAACACGCTGACGACGCTGCTGGCGCACGACTGCCCGGTGGCGGCGATCGATATCGATCCAGGCGGCGGACGGCACAATGCCGACGTTACGTTTTCGCACCTGCTGACAACCCCGCCGGCAGCCCCCCATCCGATCAACCTGTTTCATCTCAACCCCGGTGATTTCATTACCCTGCTCGACTCGCGGCCCCGGTGGCTCGACATGGTGCAACGTGTCAACGCGATCGTGCCGTTCTGGGAGCTGCCACTGCTGCCGCTCGTGCCGGATTGGGCCGGCGTGCTCGGAGCGATGGATCTCGTGCTCGCCCCAAGCCGCTCCATTCTCGATGCAATCAAGCGGTCAGCGTTGGCGGTGCATGCTGTGCACTATCCGCAGACGGTCTTTCTTCCCGCGGGCATGACCGACTGCCGCGAGACCTTCGGTCTGCCCCGCGACGCCGTTCTTTTCTTCATGAACATCGACGTCTCCAGCGACCTTGCCCGCAAGAACCCAGCCGCTGCCTTGGCCGCCTTCCGAGTCGCTTTTCCTTGTAACGAAAACGTATCTCTAGTCGTCAAGCTCAGTCATTCCCGCACCAGAATGCCATGGGCCGATCCCACCGACCTGCTGGCCGAACTCGCTGGCATGCCGAATACCATCGTCATCGACCGGCAGCTCAGCTACGTGGAAACGCTCTCGCTCAGCGCCGCCTGTGATGTCTACGTGTCGCTGCACCGCGCAGAGGGCCTCGGGCTGAATCTGCTCGAGGCGATGTCGCTGGGCAAGCCGGTGATCGCCACCGACTGGTCAGGCAACATGGATTTCATGTCACACGACGACGCTTGCCTTGTTGGCCATGATCTTGTGCCGGTGCGGGCCCGCCACGTCGCCTACCGGCCCGAGGCGATCGGCCCGGGACAGGTCTGGGCCGAACCCCGCATCGCCGAGGCCGCGGCATGGATGCGTCGACTCACAGACGACGCGTCGCTCCGCCGTCGGATCGGCAGCGCGGCACGCACCGCGATGGATGCCCGGCGGTCAGACGTTTTGCAAGGAGGCGTTCTGGCAGATCTCTCCCAGGCCGCGGCCGCATTCCAGCCGGGCCACTCGGCAGCAAGACGGATGCGTTGGCAGCGGCTCCGCACCCCCACGGCCACCCGGGCATGGAAGTTGGCCACTCGCGTTGCACGGCGTCTGCGGAGGGTGATTGCGGGCCGACCGGACGGCCGAGGGTAATGCCGGCCTGCGTCTGGAGGCCGATGCTTTGTGAGAGCAAACATCAACCGCGTCGTCCGGCTGAACATGCGGCTACAATTCGTGCGGAACGCCTTCTGGCAGGGAATGATGAGGGGCTGCACTGCCTCACGGCCTTACAGCCTCGCTATCAAACGAACAACAAAAGACAGACATCCAAAAGCATTCAAACCACATGAGTAATCTCGAAATCTTCGTCTACGGAATGATCGCAACTCTCTTGTTTAGCATGGGCATGCTCATGCATCTCTTGGGGTACGACCAAGCCAAAAACAAAAAAACCATCGAAATCGACACAGACCTTGGAGCCACCAAAAAGTATCACTGAGAAAATGTGCGGAATGATCTTCTCTTCCTCAGTGATTTTTCATCAGTGATTGCTTATTGCAGCCCACGCCGCGGGTGCAGTCACCGCAAGGGTGGGCACCTTTCGAGAGGGTGAGTCTGGCTTTTTCTGGATTCCATCTGGGTTCTTTCTGGACTCGCCGTTTGGTCAGTCGTATTGAAAGAGCCTCAAAAAGATCGGTTTCTGGCCTCCCCTCTGCGGAGAGATACGATCGCAAAATACGAGCGCAAGAAAAAACGCCCATTTTCAGGGCGTTTTTTGCATGATCAACCGGGTTTTCTGCAGTGCCTCGTCTTGGACTCGAACCAAGAACCCTCTGATTAAGAGTCAGATGCTCTGACCAGTTGAGCTAACGAGGCGGCCCCTGTGTTTTACCTGTCGAATCGGCGTCCGGCAAGGCCCGTGGGCAGGCGGCCGCGTTGAGCGTTTCCTGCGAACCGGCTACAGTTCGACCTCCGCACATCACTTCAGGACACTTTTTGAGAGGATTTCCATGGGCAGGTTTGACGGCATGAAGGGTCTTGTTCTTGGGGTTGCCAACGACCACTCGCTCGCTTGGGCAATCGCAAAGGAGATTCTGGCCGGCGGAGGGGAGATTGGTTTTTCCCACCTTCCCGACCGTCCCGACGACGAGCGGCAGCGAAACCGCCGGCGGGTCGCCCAGATCACCGATCCCGAGCCAAATGCAAAATTCCTGGTGCCGATGGATGTCTCCAGCGACGAGCAGATCGCCGCGGTCATGGACCGTGCCAAGCAGGAGTTCGGCACGCTCGATTTCGTTGTCCACTCGATCGCCTACGCGCCGCTCGAAGACCTCAAAGGAGACACCACGAACTGCAGTCGTCAGGGCTTCCGCATCGCCATGGAGACCAGCGCCTACAGCCTGCTCGCCGTCGGACGTCTCTGCCGCGAGATCCTCTCCAAGGACGCCTCGATTCTCACGCTCACCTATTTCGGCGGCGAGAAGGTCGTCCCCGGATACAACATCATGGGCGTCTGCAAGGCCACGCTCGACGCCTGCGTGAAATACATGGCCTATGATCTTGGGCCGGCTGGCGTTCGCGTCAACGCGGTGAGTGCGGGCCCAGTCCGCACCCTCGCGGGCCGCGGAGCCGGGGTCGATGAGATGCTCGGGCTCTATGAGCGGATGGCACCGATGGGCCGCAACATCACGCAGGATGAGGTGGGCAAGGCTGGCGCCTGGCTGCTCTCCCGCGACTCGTTCGGCATCACGGGCGAGATCCTGCATGTCGATGCGGGCTACAACATCATGGGATCGCCCGGCCGGCTCCTGGAGCTGGTACAAAAGCCAACATGATCGCTGCGTACATGATCGCTGCATAGACAACTCCGTGGAGATCGCCGCCGGGCCAGCGAACGACTTGTTCGGAAAGTACCGGTCGGCGAGCCCGACCCGCGATCTGGTCAAGTTACGGCGGATCGTAGCCGCCAGGATGCCAGGGATGGCAGCGGCAGATGCGGGCCAGGCCGCGGAGGCCACCCCGCACCGCGCCATATTTCTCAACCGCCTGCCGGAAGTAACTGCTGCACGTCGGCTGAAACCGACAGTGCCGGCCGAGCAGCGGACTAAGCGTCAGCTTGTAGAGGATCACGCATCCGACAAGCGCAGCAGATGCCACGCGGTCGCACACCCAGCACACAGTCCGCCACGCTCCCCGTAGCCCGGCCATCGGTCACCTCCGACGCCGTGGGGGCTGCGCTGCCGGCAACGGAGATTCGCCCCCCTGCACCGCGGCCTTGGCCGCCGCTGCATACCCAGGCCGGGCGACCACACGGCCGGCGAGAGCGACAACCATCTCCTCCACCTGCCGCGCCCCGGCGGCTCCCATGGGCACGGTGCCCGATCGGACCACGATGACGAAGTCATTGCCCTGCGGCAGCAGAGACCGCACCTGGCGAAACGCCTCCCGCAGCCGCCGCTTCCAACGATTTCGAACCACCGCGTTACCAATCCGCCGCGACACCGACAGCCCCAGCCGCGTTGGCTGCGCGGCCTGGGCGCGTGGACACGCATACAACACCAATGGACCGCTCGCCGCGCTTCTGCGCACCGCATACACGCGAGCAAAGTCTCCCGGGGAGAGCAGGCGTGCAGCTCTTGGAAAGCCGGCCCCACTGGCGGGCTCACGCATCACCACCGCAGCGACGCCCGCGGCACGGCCGTGCCGGCGGCTGCCTTTGCGGACTCGAGCAGCCGCGTCAGCGATTCGGCATCGGCCGATTCTGGCAGCACGATCTGGACCTCCGCGATCAGGTCCCCCTTTGCGCCATTGGAATGATGCACGCCCATGCCGCCGGCCCGGAGCTTGCGGCCGCCCGAAGTGCCCGGTGGAATACGCAGGCTGATCGTTCCCCACGGTGTCGGCACGTCCACCTTCGCCCCTTCGATCGCCTCTACGAGCGAGACCGGCAGCGCGACTTCAAGCGTATCGCCATTGCGACGGAACACCGCATGGGGCTCCACGCCCACCTCCAGCAGGAGATCGCCGGCAGGCCCGCCGCCCGACCCCGGCAGCCCCTGGCCCCGCAGCCGCATCCGCGCACCATCGGGCAGCCCCTGCGGAATGGTCACGCTGATCGTTTCCGTCTTGCCATCGCGATCGAGCCGTACGTCGGTCTTGCCGCCTGCGATCGCCAGCGTGAACGGCACCTCGATGCGGGCGTTGACGTCCTGGCCCGCCACCTGCGTGGCCCGCTTCCGCCCTCGCTGAGCCCGGCTGCCACCACCGCCCCGAAACATGTCGGCAAAGCCGCCCCCCCCGCCGAACAGGCTTTCGAGATCGATCTCGCCGCCACCAGCCCCGCCGGGAAAGCCGCCACCGCCGGGAAAGCCGCCACCGCCGGGAAAACCGCCCCCGCCGCCAGCCCAGCCGCCACCGGGGCCGCCACCAGGGCCGCCCACGCCCTCGAAGGAGCTGCCGTAGCGGTCGTACATCTCCCGCTTGCTCGCGTCATTGAGCACGTCGAAGGCCGTCTGCACCTTCTTGAATTTTTCCTTCGCCGCGGCGTCGTCGGGATGAAGATCGGGGTGGTACTTCCGCGCCAGTTCCCGGTACGCCTTGCGGATGTCTTCCGCCGATGCCGACTTCGGCACGCCAAGGGTCTGGTAGTGATCTTCCGCCATCAAATGGACTCTCTGGTGACACCGCCGGCTTCCATCGGGAGCCGATGGTCGGCAGCCGCTGGGCCGTAGCCCGATTCTAGCGGCCCGCCCAAAAAGTTATCCCCGCTTTTTTCCCCAGGACTAGCCGCGTAATTTCCGCTGCTTTCCGGCCGCGGCGCGGGCCCGGCCGCCGCCGGAACCTGTCAGCCGCCCGATGCTCCGCCCGATGCCTGATGGCACTGTGCCGTCGCCCGAGGCCGAGGCGGCCGCAGCGGCAAACGCCTCTCCTTCCGGTGCGGCCTGCTCGAGCATCTGGATCTGACACCGCACTGGCGTCTCTCCGGGCCCGGGATGCAGCAGATGAAACACGCCGGAGGAGTCCAGCTGCCTGGCCCGCGTGTTGTCGGCCAAATAGACGGGAATGATCTCCTTCAGGATTCGCATCGACAGCTCCGGCGCGAGCACGGGAAACATGATCTCAACCCGCCGGAAGAAATTCCGCGGCATCCAGTCGGCGCTCGACAGAAAGACCTGGGCATCCTCATCGGGGCCGAAGACATAAATACGGCTGTGCTCGAGGAAACGATCGACGATGCTGCGGACACGGATCGTCTCACTCAGGCCCGGCACGCCCGGCCGCAGACAGCAGATGCCCCGTGGCACGATGTCGATCGGCACGCCAGCCTGGCTGGCCCGATACAGGGCCTCGATCACGGTGTGATCCACGAGCGAATTGAGCTTCGCAAAGATCCTCGACGCCCGACCAGACAGCGCACGCTGCGTCTGCTCCTCGATCAGTTCGAGGGTGCGGCGGTGGAGATCGTTTGGCGCCACGACCAGCTTTCGCCAGGCATGCCCCTGCGAATAGCCCGTGAGCAGGTTGAACAGCGCCGACGCGTCTTCTGCGATCGCCTCATCGGCGGTGAACAGGCCAAGGTCGGTATAGATCGTGGCCGTCGTGGGGTTGTAGTTGCCGGTCCCCAGATGGACGTAGCGACGCAGCCGCTGCCCCTCGTTCCGAACCACCATCGACACCTTGCAATGCGTCTTGAGATCGAGGAACCCGAACACGACGTGCACGCCAGCCCGCTCCATCTGCCGCGCCCAACTGACATTATTCGCCTCGTCGAAGCGGGCCTTGAGCTCCACGAGCGCCGTCACCTGCTTGCCCGATTCCGCCGCGGCGATCAGGGCCCGCGAGATGGGCGAATCGCCGCTGGTGCGGTAGAGCGTCTGCTTGATGGCCAACACGCGGGGATCGTTTGCGGCACTCGTGACGAATTCCACAACCGGGTCGAACGACTCGTAGGGATGGTGCAGCAGGATGTCATGGGCGGCGATGGCCGAGAAGATGTCGCCGCCACGACGCTCGAGCCCCCGGGGCAGCCGCGGCGTAAGGGGCTTGTCATGCAGCTTTTCGAAGCCGGGAAGCTTGTAGAGATCCCAGAGGGCCGTCAGGTCGAGCGGGCCATCGATGCGGTAGACCTCGCTGTAGCCGTCGCCGGTGCCGTCGTGCAGGTCTTCGGCATCGATGATCATGTGAGCCAGGGCCTCGTCGGCCCGGGAGGCGATCTCGATCCGCACCGCCTGGCCCCGCTGCCGGGCCTTGAGACGATCCTCGATCAGCCGCAGCATGTCGTCGGACTCCTGCTCCAGCAGTTCGAGGTCGCTGTCACGCGTGATGCGGAACGTCGTCCACGCACGGACCTGGAAGCCGCCAAACAGTTCCGGCAGACGGGCGGCCACGACATCTTCGAGCAGCACAAACCGCGTGCGGCCGGGGACGGTCGACGAAACCCCGATGATTCGGGGCAGCACCTGGGGCACCTGAACGACGGCGAAGAGCCGCTTCGGCCCCAACCCCTCGGCATGCTCGAGCATCACGCCCAGGTAGAGCCCGCGATTGTGATAGCGGGGCGAAGGATGGGCCGGATCGACCGCCATCGGCGTGAGGATCGGCAGCACCCGTTCGCGGAAGAAGCGGTCCACCTGCTCGCGGTCAGCGCCTTGAAGGCTGTCATAGCGAAGAAGTTCGAAGCCCTCCGCCGCCATCGCCGGCCCGATGCTCTCCTTGAGGCACCGATACTGCCTGGCTACCAGATCCTGCGTGCGCTTGGCCACCAGCTTGAGCTGCTCGATCGCGCTGAGGCCGTCGGGGGAATAGTCCTGCGGCGCGCTCTCGCCGAAGGCCTGCTCGCGGACGCCCGCCAGGCGGACCATGAAGAATTCGTCGAGATTGGAACTGAAGATGGCCAGAAACTTGAGCCGCTCCATCAGCGGATTCTCGGGGTTCTCCGCCTCTTCGAGCACGCGGAGGTTGAATTCCAACCAGCTCAGCTCGCGGTTGATGAAACACTCCGGGCCGATCTTTCCGTCCTTTGAATGTTCCCGCATAAGCCTGGGCTCCGCATGCTCGTGTGTGCCAGCCGGATCAGGTCTGGCGATTCGGACCACGGCGTGACAATCGACCACAACCGCTTGACGCGGCCGACGACGCCACGGCAGAGTGTATCGTTGCCCTCCCTCTCCCTACAGGCTTGGCCCCCAACACACCGGATTCACATATTCGCCCCCACGCGTCGCCTGCCCCCACGGGCCGTGCCCTGCCGCCATCGCTGGCCGCCACCATGTCGCACGTGCCCGGCTCGTGTCCCGCCGGTGGCCGCGGCTGGTCGGCGGCCGTAGCCAGCATCCTCGAGGCCTCGGCCGCCAAGCCGGGCAACGTCCACCCGGGGGCCGATTTTCCAGATCTCAATCATGCTGAGTTGGTGGCCGCCGGACTGGCGATCGCGCCCGCCATGGAGCGGGCCGCGGACGAGCCGCTGGGCCGCACGATCCTCGCGGCCGTGACAGCCGCCCGGACGGTCACACGATCCAACGCGAATCTGGGTATCGTGCTGGCGATCGCACCGCTTGCGGCCATACCCGATCATCGCGTTGATACCGCGGCAGCGGCAGCGGAGGTGCTCGCGCGGCTGACGCCTGCCGATGCCGCCGACGTGTGGCAGGCGATCCGGCTGGCCCAGCCCGGAGGCATGGGGCAGAGCAGTCAGCACGACCTTGCAGGATCACCGCCAACCGATCTGCTGGCCGCCATGCGGCTGGCCGCCCCCCACGATCAAATCGCTCGGCTCTGGGCGGAGGGCTACGACTCTCTCCTCGAGGGGCTCGTGTCCGATCTCGAGGCGATCATCAGTCGGGGTGCCGACCTGAGTGACGCGATCGTGCCTGCGTTTCTCGTCCAGCTCGCGCGCACGCCTGATTCGCTGATCGCCCGCAGGCACGGCCTGCCCGTGGCGCTCGAGGTGTCGCGGCGGGCGGCCGCAGCCCGGGACGCGCCAGCCACGATTCCGGAGTTCGACCGTTTCCTACGATCGCCACGCCGGCTGAATCCGGGCACCACGGCCGACCTCACCGCGGCCGCACTCTATATTCTGATCCGCGGCGACCGCCTCCTCCCCTGGCTGACGCCGGCCCACTGCGCACCCTCTGTTTCCCCCGCACCCCGAGCCCACTGGCCCTGCCCATGAACGAACGCTTTTCTGTCCGCCTCCGCAAGGCGGTGCATGTCTTTTCGGCCGGTCACTTCATCACGCTCACCGACGACCTCTGCGAGGCGGTTCATGGCCACAACTGGACGGTTGGCGCCGACGTCGAGGGTCGGCCCGACCGGCACGGCATGGTGATCGACTTCATCAAGCTCCGCGACCTGTTGTCACAGATCGTGTTGCAGCTTGACCACCGCATGCTGCTGCCCACGAAGAACAGGCTGCTCGACGTGTCGACCGCCATGGGTCCTGCCATAGCCGGTACCAGCGGACGGCCCGAGGTGACCGTGCGGTTCAAAGATCGACGCTGGGTGTTTCCGGCCGACGAATGCCAGCTCCTGCCGATTGAAAACACGACCGCCGAGTGGCTGGCTGGCTGGATCGGTCGGGAACTCCGCGATGCCATGGCCGCCGCCGGCAGTCCGATCACGGGCTGTCTCCGGATCGAGGTTGACGAGTGCCTCGGACAGTCGGCTCTCTGGGAGTCCGCGACCTAGGCCTGCAATCGTCCCGGGCTCCCAGCAGACGACGTCTCTCTGTCTGTATTCCCTGTATCACCCCTTGTCAGCCCGTATCAGTCCTCGGTGACCAGCAGCTTGGCCGCCGCCTCGAGCGCCAGCGAGAGCCCCCGGCCCTCCAACCTGATCCGCATCAACCCTGCCCCGTCGGGATTCTTCTCGACCACCCCTTCCGACCCCAGGGAGAGGCCGGAGTCGGTGAGGTATCGCAGAAATTCAGACGACTGTTCGAGCACGCGGGCCAGCCGAAATCGCACGCCGGCGGCGCACTCTGCCAGCGGGCGGGCCGGCGGCTCGGCGGGCGGCTCGAGCGTGAGGCCTTCAGCCCGGGGAATCGGGTCGCCGTGTGGATCGACGTCGGGATGCCCGAGAAAGGCGTCGATCCGATCGACAAGCAGGTCGCTGACGGCATGCTCCATGTGCTCCGCCTCATCGTGGACCTCATCCCAGCTCATGGCGAGCGTGCGGAGCAGAAAGAGTTCGATGAGCCGATGCCTCCGGATCATCCGCAGTGCAAGCACGCGGCCGGCCCGCGAGAGCGACACCCCTTCATAGGGCTTGTGCGTCGCGAGCCGTGCGGCGTCGAGCGTCTTGAGCATGCTTGTGACCGTGCCGGGGGACACGCCGAGCGCGGCGGCGATCTGGCCGGTGCTCGCCGGCTGACCCGCCTGGCTGGCCGCGATCTGGTAGATCGTCTTGACGTAATTTTCGACGGTCAGGCTTGGCACGAAAGACTCCTCGCTGGCCCGGCGTGAAACCGCCGGCAGAAGAAGTGTCGCAGGTCGCAAAAGACCGGGGAAGCACACTGGCGTCAGCCCCGCGTGGCGGCCGGGCGGGGCCGGGGACGGGGAGAAATACCGGTCGCGGCCGCGGGTCATTGCCGGTCGCCGTTGGCGACCGCATGATGCCAACCGGGGAGATCCCCTGGCCAGGCTTTTTTCCGGGGCTCCATCCCTGACCGGTTCGAATCCAGCTTCGGATTTTCTTGTCTGGATTCCTTGTCTGGATTCCTTGTCTGGATTCCTTGTCTGGATTCCTTGTCTGGATTTTCTCTTCATCGCCGAGGCTCTGGAATGCAACTCAACGCGGGTGCCCTGCGGATCGCCGCGGAATTGATTTCCCGGGCGGATGCCCTGGGCGTGGCCTGCCAGACTGCCGCGTGTGGCGCCCGCATTGTCGACTGCGGCGTGAAGGCTGCCGGTGGCGTCGAGGCGGGCCTGCTACTTGCGCAGGCCGCAATGGCGGGTCTCGGCCGGGTGCAGATCGAACAGCAGGGGCTCTCGTCCGCGGCATGCGATCCGCTCTGGCCCGGCTGCGAGTGGCCGATCGTCGGTGTCGCGAGCGAACATCCACTGGCAGCCTGCCTGGCCTCCCAATATGCAGGCTGGAAAGTCAGCACGCCCAACTACTTTGCGATGGCCAGCGGCCCGATCCGGGCGGCGATCGGCCGCGAGGATCTGTTCGACGACATCGGCATGCGGGAGCGGCCGGATGGTGCGGTCGGACTGCTCGAGACGGCGAAGCTTCCACCAGACGACGTCGCCTTGATGCTGGCGGCCGATGCGGGCGTGGCCCCCGACACGCTCGTGCTCCTGGTGGCCCGCACGGCGAGCACCGCCGGCACCGTGCAGGTCATTGCCCGGTCGCTGGAAACCGCACTGCACAAACTGCATGAACTCGACTTCGATCTCCGCCGCATCCACAGGGGTTCCGGCCGAGCGCCGCTGGCCCCCGTGCCCGACAAGAACGACCTCCTCGCCATTGGCCGCACCAACGACGCCATTCTCTACGGCGGTCACGTCGTGCTGGAGGTGACGGGTGACGACGAGAGCCTGCTCGATATCGGCCCGAGGATGGTGAGCCGGGCCTCGACCGACTACGGCACGCCGTTTCATACGCTCTTCGAGAGGGCGGGCCGCGATTTCTACGCGCTCGACCCGGCCCTGTTCGCGCCGGCACTGGTCGATCTGATCAACATCGACACCGGGCGAAAGCACCGCTTCGGCGGGCTCGACCCCGAGATCGTGAACGCGTCGTTCACCACGCCGCCGGCCCCGGCCATCGGCTCCGGGAAGTGATGGCCATGGCGAGGCGTGCCGGCGGCGGTCTGCGGGTGGCCGTGATCGGCGAGCCGACCGGCTGGCATGTCGGCCGCCTGCTCGAGGCGCTCGCAGCCCGCGGCCACGCGGGCACGGCGGTGCGATGGATCGATCTGGCCGCCGAGGTACAGGCGGCAGGGTCGCCAGGCCTCGGCACCACCGGCATTGGACTGCACGAACGGTTTCTGCCGTCAGCCATTGAAACGGCGGAGTGTGTGGTCGTGCGGGGGATGCCGGGGGGTGGCCTCGAGGAAGTGGTCTTCCGAATGGATCTCCTCGGCCGGCTGGCCGCTCGCGGCATGCGGGTGGTCAACAGCCCGCGGGGACTCGAGATCGCGATCGACAAATACCTTTCGCTGGCCCGGATGGCTGCGGCCGGCCTGCCCGTGCCCCGGACCGTGGTGGTCCAGCAGCCCGCGGCCATCGAGTCGGCATGGGAGTCACTGGGGCAGGACTGCGTTGTGAAGCCGTTGTTCGGGTCGCGGGGCCGCGGGGTCATCAGAATTGCAGACCGCGAGTCACTCGCTCCGCTGATCGAGGCGGCGACTTCCGCCGGGCCCGGCGGGGCGGTGGTCTACCTGCAGGAG
>Ga0247839_1004740_pt1 | contig 17128 bp, 9 predicted proteins | sample LaCruzMarch2015__6_FD_192405 | JGI IMG/M metagenome (GOLD analysis project Ga0247839, IMG submission 192405) | Freshwater microbial communities from meromictic Lake La Cruz, Castile-La Mancha, Spain - LaCruzMarch2015_16m | ecosystem: Environmental > Aquatic > Freshwater > Lake | place: Spain... | reverse complement strand
TCCTCCATATTATAACCACCATAACACATGATTGCAACGATCGCGTTCTCTCCATATGGCATCTCCTCGCGATTAATATATTCCAGATATCGGGACTTCACAAGCGGAATTTGTCCGCTATTGAGAATCACAGCCGTCTTATCCATTCTTACGGAAAAGTTAGTGTGATACATAGAGCACGCCTGACGACTCTGACCGCAAGAGAACGAGTTGCGTGCGGGCGGATTGTTCTCTATAAAGTTAATTTGATTACACATAGTTCCATATGTAAGCGATTCGTGCATTTCCATGTGAGTGTATCTGTCACTTTTGTATTCATCCAAGTCCATTGCTATGAATGCATTCTCACTCTCACTACTATCTATATAATCAATGATCGCCTTTTTACTCAGGAATCGCTCCATCTTCGCGGGGTCTGTCTCTTTTTCTACTCCTTCATATAATTCCGGTAATTCCATAATGCGATTCTCGTCTGTCGCCGTTTTGCGTTTCGGGTTAAATCCGGTAATCAGGTCCTTCCATCTGTATTTCCCACTTGTCAGGATGCTTTCAACATCCTTGTTCTCAAATGATATTTTCCCAGTTATATCATCCTTATAGAAAATTGGCCGGCACATTCTACCATCATCAGTATAAATATAAATTGTATTGGATTTGATGTCAAATGTAGCACTAGTATAGATATTTAACAGTGCATTTCTCCTATACAGCTTAATCTTTTGGATAGCATCAAACGGATCGGCTACGGAACCGCCCCAGTATCCGTTTACAAGTACCTTTGTGAGATCACCCAGTTGTTTCAGAGAACATTCTGTAGGTAATTTCATGCCCGTTTTTTCACGCAACCATTGGACCATGGGTTCTCTCGTGCCAGCACCACCACGAGTTACATGAGTTGCGATAGCAAATGTCTTGTGTAGACCAATGTTGGCGCCATCGGGCGTATCTATAGGATCTATGAAGCCCCACTGCGAATTGTGGAGAACACGCGGTCCAACCAGCTTGGCTCCCGAATCCATAGGCAAATTAGTTTTTCGCAAGTGACTCAGATATCCATTGTAGGATAGACGGTTTAGATCTTGGATGATTCCAATCCGCTTGGTATTCGGTTTGGCACCCCAGTTTCCTTTGAACGCGCGCTTGAATCCATCTTCAAGTATGCGTTCCTTGAAAAGTTCTCCTTGGAAAGTATTAATCAAACTAGGTAAGTCATTCCCATAAATACTCTTGTTTAGATTGAGACGTTTGTCAAACTGTACGTGGATAAACTTCTGTTGCTCGGTAAAGTAATCGCGGAACAAATCGTACATGAGAGAACCTACCAATTCAATACGTTTGTATTTGAAATTGTCACGATCGGTAGGCTGTTCTAACCCTACATAAACCAACATCATGCGTTGCACCATGTGCCCCAGGAAAAGTGCCTTCTCATTGAAATTCACTTCGCCTATATGCGGCAAAAAGTAATCGGATAGAATTTCTAGTGCATGTTCGGTGCGCTTTCCCTTTGTCATTGATGCAATGTAATCTAGCGCAAGTTTCTGTGTGAGTATTCCACCGGCGTCATGTACGGAGGGTATAAACAGATCCAGTATCTCTTCGTATTTATTGAGGTCCAACATACACGATTCTATAATGGCTTTATCAGAGAGAACCCCGAGCGCGCGGAAAACGATGAAAAGGGGCACTGGCTTCCTAACATTCGGAATATTCACAACAATGTTCTTATTGGTATAGGATGGTGTTGGAGATACGATTTTCACAGACAGTGTGCGAACTGGCTTGGATGCGTTCTCTGAAACACTCCGGATTTCACTAGAGAACAAGAATTCGGACTCGCCGTCGTCCGCATATTTACGTATATACAACATATTATCGGCAAACTTCTCTTGACACACGACCGTCTTCTCTTTACCCTGAATTATGAAGTATCCGCCCATATCATGCTTGCATTCGCCCATTGTGTATCGGATCTCGGGAGTCAGACCTTTCAATATACAGAAATCCGAGTGGACCATTATTGGAAATTTACCCAAATACACTTTATCTAAGATAACGGTTCTCCTCTGTGTGTTGGCATCCACCATTGATTCCTCTGTCGCCTTGCGGAGTTCAGACGCCATCGCAGGTGTCATGACGAATTGCTGTTGCGTTCGCTTTGTCCTAACCTGTTTCTTTGGACCACCGCCAGTCATTTGTGGCTGTACTACGCTTTCCTTGAAGTTCTTGAATACATGTTCTCTAGGGTAATCAGAATCACGTTCCAGCATCTCATCCTTGTTTTTCTCTCCTACGCCACCACCTATAACAAATGGCTGTTGTCCTGGTTTCAGTATGTTAACATACTCAATTTCAATATCGTAGTGAATCGTCATCCCATACGTCATGTTACGAAGGCGCGCTTCATTTGGAAACATATAATGTGTGTTCTCTTTATCATCGTAGACAATCGGCTTTCCAAAATAGAGGCGGTCTCCATTCTTGCCACCAAAGTACATTATACATTGATCGCGATAATCATCAATTTCAGGGTCGTAGTTGGAATTAATTCGCACCGGATTCTTCTCTTTGAAGATCCGGAAGATGCCATTTTTGAAGAAGTCATTATACGATTCCAAATGATGGGCGACTAAACCTTCCGGGTTCTCCTTGAATAATTTGTCTATCAATTCCCATATATCCATCGTATAATATTTAGGTATAATTTATTTTTTACATTGTTTCTGTTAAAATTATGTTATCCTAATATATAAAATGACTGATTTAGCGGATAAGCTGTTTGGCGTGCTCCCCAAAGAGTATTGCATTCTCTTCTATTACTTGTCGGTTATTGGATTTGTCTGGTTGGTCATCGCCCTTGCGCTTTTCATCAGCATGGCTGTTTCTAAACGCCGCGATATGTCGTTCTTCATCAGTGCCCTTCTTGCGCTGGTTGGATACGGCGTGTTCTACTTACAGAACCGCCTCTTACACAGTATGTGCGCTCACAGCCTATAAATAAATCGTTAAATAGTTTATATTTTTATGTAATTTCAAAATATAAACGCGCGACAGATGGATATCTTATATTATTCCAATTATTGTAAACATAGTAAGAAAATCCTAGAGTTTTTAGTGAAGGGCGGCATCGTAGAGTCACTCTCGTGCATCTGTATTGATAAGAGAACGCGCGATCCGAAAACAAACCAGATAGTGGTTTCATTGGAAAATGGTAAACAGGCGCTGTTGCCGCCGAATGTGAAATCTGTACCAGCATTGTTATTGGTAAATGCGAATTATAAACTGGTTCTCGGAAGTGACATTGTAAAACACTTTGAACCTAAGATCAAGGAAAAGTTATCCAGTGCGAATTTCGGGAACGGAGAACCTTTAGGGTATGCAATCAATACGGCGTCCGGATCCGGCGGTTCCAATATCGTTTCCGAACAATTTACATATTATAATATGACACCGGAAGAACTCAGTGCGAAAGGCGCTGGCGGGCGACGACAGCTGTATAATTATGTTCCAGTAGATACGGATTCAAATTTTATTCAAACGCCACCGGATACTTACCGACCGGATAAGATTGCGACGGGTGTCACGATTGAATCGCTTCAGGAACAGCGGAATGCGGATGTACCACAGAAGAATGCGACGCCACAATTTGAGTATCAGAGTGCAAACTACTAATCTAATAACTGATATGACTGCTTCGGTTTACTGCGAACATAATCCGTTGTAAGGAAAAACGTGACAATCAAATCCGCGAAAACTTCTACCAATAACATGTCTATTTGCGATAACAAGATATTCATGTAGAGGAAAAAATCAAACCAGTTGTAGATTGTATATACAAATGATAACTCATACGATTGTGAGTATGTGATGTGAGTCGGATTGGTTTTGTCTTGGATCACATTGATGATCCATGGCTGCAGTATATTGTGATTCATGGTTCGTATTCCGCTATTTACGAAACACACTGTAACGATTGCTGCGTATTTCGCTGGCGTATCAATTGCAATATTGAGAATTAATAGGTTCTCATTTGGTCCAAATTGGAAAATCGGGTTGTCCGATGCAACAAACCCCATAACAGCAACTATAGAGGCCATCCATAGCGTAATGATGCGTGCAACTCGGATTTCCTGATCGCAGTTCATTGCATAGTATATGTCAGGTTCTCTCTACATGGGTGCGTAAAATTGATTTATTGTTGCAAAATACAAGACAGCAGCACATAACATAACAAAACAATATGAACGACGAAATAACAGTTTCACAGAGATTCGTATATGATCCGTGGGAGTTTGAAAATGGGGACGGATTATATTTGGAACCGGTAGAAACCGACATTAAACGTGAAAACGAAACAAGTATTGCAGTAAAGTTTCGCAAAGAAGGTGATTACTGGGTCCAAATATCAGGTAATTCCATTGATGGTCTAGATGGAGATTACGGTATCCAGACACTCCATACATTGAATAAGAAATACAAACCGGACGAACTCCAGGTGACAGCTAAAATGTGTATGACGAGAATGAAGAAGCAGGGTATGACGGAGAAGGTTCTCAGCACCCCGTTGAACGAACTATCCCCGGAGGAATTTGCGTTCCGTCTAGTAGACGAGATGGTAAACTGCGAATGGAAAGCGCAGGCGGACTATATAATGTCGTTGGTTGGACCGGAAAGGAAACCGTTGTGTAAAGGCGTCAAGAATACATGGGGAAAGATCCTCTACCCCAAGTAAGGGAGAGGGAACCTTGGTTCCCCCTACTAAAACAAATACTATTAAACTCACTTAAATAAATACCCAAAATACATAATAAACCGCCATGGCTGATAAATCTACTGTACTGAGAGCGTTTAATACGCATATGGTAGAATTTCTAGACGATATCATTAGTATCATTCCAGGTAACGTCGGACTAGTTGCAACAAAAAATTCGTTTGAGATGTATAAGAAAGCGAACCCCACATTGTTAATTAAGATTTGGTATAGTTATGTTTATTTGCCTTACGCTGAGATTATTGAGAAGGGTGACCTGGATTTTTTCATTAACAAGGACTATTCCGAGGATTTGTCCTATCTACAGAATTCAAAGAGTATATTAAATGCGATTGACACGCTCCGCGAGCAGATCAAGGAGATGAGCGAGACGAATCGCAATCATTCATTGGAATACATCCGAAATTTATGCAAGTTATCCAATATGTATAACTCGTTCTAGGTCAGCATCTACATTCCGGATGTGGATAGTTTCCCAGTATCGCGAGTCGCGTTCCTCTAGTGGCGACAACACCCATTTGATGCGGCGGTTGGTAAAAATCCGGTCTGTCATGCGTTTTGCGCGACCATAATGAAATTCAGATGTAACTACATATACATCCGAATACAAAGTAAAGTTGAGGGTTTGATTCGCAATGGCGAAATTCTGGGCGGTGTTAGTGGCGACAGTGTCTAAAATCACACTCCAGTTCGCATTCCCATGTGGTAATATTGTTCGCGCCATCTGTTCGGCTTCGCTCATCGTGTTTGCTGAGCCATCCTTCACGCCACCGCTCAAGAACCAATCAACCCTAGTGTTTTTGTGATTTGTACTGACAAAGTCAACTGCTGTCTGGATGCGCCCATTCAGCAGACGCGCAATCTGGCAACCGAGTAGTATTAGAAGAACTTTCATTGTTTGCGTATTATTCTTTTGGTGCAGCATATTTCGGATCAATTTTACTAGTTTAGAAAAAATATCGCGTTATATTATAATAATGTCGTCATCCTCTTACGTCGATCACTCTTATGAGAGACATAAAACACAAATAGCAGGACTTATAGAAGCGTATAAAGGTTCAATAGTCGTAACCTATTTAAGAGATAAAGGTTGGTCAAAAGATAATGCAGAAAAATATTATGCGGTTTTGTTACTGTCAGTGGGTAGCAAGGCAGTTGATTCAGATCGTGTATTCTCGTATTTAGTAAGGAAGGCACGGATGCCAGTTATACTGGATCCAGTAAACTCAGATTCTACCTCGCAATTCGGAGAGACTCTAAGAGATTTTAAAGCCGAAAGGTACAAATATACGCATCAGAAGGAGTTTATGGACCAGTATAAGAGAGATATGGAGACGAATCCTCAATTCTATAACACTAATAGTGCGAGGTCATCCACGACGGCGAGGTCAACTAGAGGCGGGAACAAAACAAAAAGAAGAGGAAATAAAAAGAATAAATCTAGACGCATTCGCTAATAAAAAATTTGATTTGTTATATACAATATATAAATCAAATAAATCAATTATACTACCCGAATCGCGTCACACGCCTTGCGCCCACTAATATCCGCCATTGTCGCCATTCCATTCACTATCTGGAAATACGCAAGCTCTTCCTGTAGGTAGAAGAGACTTGTTATCGTATCCTGCAGTACATACATGTTTTGCTTCACGCCTCCAATCATTTCCAAACGCACGCGGTACTTAATACGTTGTCTATAAATTGTAGACCAATCACGATTATCCTGATACAATGCAAAGCTACCTTCTTTCTTAATACTCCAACTTCCGGCAATTTCGCCGGATTCGTGTTTAATATGCCCTTCCGGTGTGAATACTATGTGTATTTGTCTATTATTTTCCCAGTACGTGAATTTCCAGTACTTACCATGCGTTAGGATCGTAATTATAGAGTCGCGGTCATATACAACACTTAATAGAGAACGCCGAACGTGGGTATTTTCAGAAAATATACAGACCTTCTTCAGTGTCTCATCATTAAAACCAAGCAGTTCCGACACCGAACGATATTTCATCTGCGAGAGATCGGCATAACTGGGTATCTGCCTTGAGTCTGTAGAGTCGCTTACTACGCCCGTATGCGCCAGAATTGGTGGCTCAGACCCGGCGAAGAATATGACTTCCACCACCTCTGATCCGTTACACATAATTAAGTACCTCTTAGACCCATTGATAACCGGATATAGCTTGTATAAAGTACCATTTATTTTGAAGATCATCATTTCCTTCACGCATACAGTCGTCTGCATTCCGTTAATCGCGCACTCTTTCTCGTTCATCTTGATGCGTAAAATCCCGTCGCCCTTGTGCGAAAATCGGATTGGATCTAACTTTCTAAATTCAAACATTGTAATATCATCTCCTATAATTATACTGTCGCGACGTACTGACTCGCCGAACGAGACGGATTTTCCATCCTTATTCACCCACTTCGGATTACCATGATGAAGAAACCATTTCAGTTCCTCATCGCCTTCTACTGGGTCAGTGTCGGTACTCGGTAGTTGATTGACTGCAACTCCACCCGCAGCCAGATTCCATTCTCGCTTTTCTGCTAGTCGCGATATCTCAGCTCTTGCTGCCGCAGTTCGGTGGTCCAAATTAATGAGCGGGTTGTAGTCGTTTGGTTGGAATGCATCTAGTATGTTGGGGTAGAATATAAGTCCCATTTCGTAGTAGTTACCATCAATGCCCTCGTTGGTGCAAAGAGTATCATCTTCAAAGAGGTCTGCTTCAAAGAATCCTCGCATATCTTCTGTAGTATATGGTCCATTCTTTTCTCCACCATTTATACACATATACCAAGTGTCTCTCGTATCTGCAATACGAGTTGGCGCTTTGATCTTGCCGTTATACGGCGGCTTCACGTCATCCCCAAACTTGATAGTCTTTTCGCTCATGTTTTATTGATTGAAGTTATTTATAATATAAAAAATAGTTTCAATTTTATCAGGGAACCGTAGGTTCCCTAGAAAGCACAGCTTTCAACTACGCCTCCGGCGCAACCGAACCCTTCCCTTTTATATCCGAGGCGGGGATCGAACCCGCAATCTCCCGATTAGAAGTCGGACGCGATATCCATTTCGCCACACGGACTCAGGGAACCTACGGTTCCCCGAACCCCTCCCTTTAATAATGGGGTTCGTCTTAATGCTTAATAAAAAACCTCCCTTAAAGGGAGGGGTTCGGGGAACCGTAGGTTCCCTGACCCTGATAGGTCCAACCGAGATTCGAACTCGGGTTATAGGAGTCAAAACCCTATGTGATAACCAACTACACTATTAGACCAAAAAAAAGCCCCCAATCCCTCTTGTGTAGAGGAAATGGGGGCGGCGAATTTCTCCAACGAAATTCGGTTCTGGCTTGCCGGGATCGAACCAGCGGCTGTTTGATGTTTGTTTTCCACTACAGTCAAACGTTCTTACCACTGAACTAAACCCAGATATAACGTGAAGCCAAAGTCACGTGTGGTAGCAACTGGTTCTGCCCCAGTTATTTCTAGCTGAAATGCTAGACGTGATACTATTTCACTACACGACCAAGGATTGTTCTTTCGGGCTGCTTGTCCGAAGACAAATAGGCTATAAGTGCTTTTTTTGGGGTTATCGCTGTAAGCAGCCGAACAATTTTGTGAGTGCCAGGTGCATGATACACCTTTTGAACGTCCCGTCTCCTCAGAGTGAGGGAGGGGTTCGGGGAACCGTAGGTTCCCTGAGTATTGAGAGCGGGCATCGATCCCGCGGCCTTGACCGTGTAAAGGTCACGCTCTACCGTCTGAGCTATCCCAACTGAAGGGGAACCAAGGTTCCCCTTAAACCCCTCCTTACGCGAGGGAAGGGTTCGGGAAACCGTTGGTTCCCTGAGCTCCAAGAGCTGCTCCAAAACGTTCGCGACAGGGATTGAACCTGCGACTTTTCTGTTAACAGCAGAATGCTCTAACCGCTGAGCTACGCAAACCTTGAGACCCCATTTTGCTCCTCGAGCTGTACTCACACTATTCTCACCTACACAGAAGGGAGGGGTGCGGTTGCGCCTGGCGCAGTTGAAAACTTCGTTTTCTAGGAACCTGCGGTTCCCTGTTTCCGATGTCGGGACTCGAACCCGAGTCAGAGACTTGAAAGATCCCTGTCATAACCACCTAGACCACATCGGACTTATTTTGCTCCACAAGCTGTATCGCCCTCCGTTTTGATGTTCTGTGTTGAACCGAAATTTATGGCATAGGAACGTCCCTCGTTTTACCATATTAAAATATATCAAATGTTTTTGCGATCTAACCCATCGCCTAGATATCAATTCGCATAAGCTTGAATATCTCATACTCTTGTTCTACAAAGGATTTATTAAATTTTCCTATATCTTTAATTACGTAAGGAATATATCCGTATTTTTCAATTATAGCTATTTTTATTTTGTCTCTTGACTGGACTTGCTTCAATGATTGTGTTTTTGAAATTTGTTTATAGTGCCAGACACCATTCCACAATATGGCTGTTTTCTCTGAGTGAATAATAACGTCAGCATCCCAACCATCAAAAAATGGTTCGTTTGTTGTAACGTCAAATTCGTTCGCACATAACTCAGAAAAATAAACCTCGTTTTTGCTTCGCTTGCACTGACGCGAAGCGCCAATCTTTCCGCCCTTTTGTCCGTTTATTACGGACTCTTTTTTATATTCATCGGTTCGCGCTAGATTATGAGCGCATTCTAGCGAACACGCTTTTGTAGCAGGCCTTTTTGGTATAAACTCATTCTTACAAGATATACACGCGATTGGTTTCTTCTGTGAAATAAGCTTTGTACCCTTATTCATTTTTTTACCTGTAAAATGAGAGGTATCTATTTTTTCTGTTAAGACTCGGTGTTTTATAGCTTTAAGACATCCGTAATAGTTTTTATATTTTTTAACAAGGTTATTCCAACTAAGACTGTCTATTACATCTCGCTTGAGATCTTCTAATGGAATATCAGCTATTTTAATTTTTGACATTTTATTACGTAACCTATATCTATATTCATATTGCAATTTATTTAAGTTGTTTAACATATTAAAATGCATATATCATATAGAAAAATGCTCCAAGAGCTGTATCACCCTCCAAATGCTCCATACCAGAATCGAACTGGTGTCCCACGCTCACTTGATATGTATAAGACGCGGATTCTAACCACTAAAATAATGGAGCCTTACCATAAAGGCACTAGTGCCTAACCACTAGGAAATATTATTTGGAATGCCTTTTCCAAGGCATGATAGTTGAGGTGGGGTTCGAACCCACGAAGCTAACGCAGCAGATCTTAAGTCTGCCCCCTTTAACCACTCGGGCACTCAACTACAACAGGGAACCACGGTTCCCCGTACCCCTCCCTTCTATCGTCCGAGCAGAGGATTTTAAACCTCCAAAAAATTGAGGTTTGGTTCCACCTTTCTAAAAGGTGGAGATACCGGTGAGGGGGATCGAACCCCTGACCTTGTGATTAAAAGTCACACACTCTACCAGCTGAGTTACACCGGTTATATCGCCCCGCCTCTCACACTATGCTATATCACCTCATCTTTAAATAACTTTTTATTCATTATATTTTATAATCTAATCACCTTTCACACTATACTATGGTGCCAGTTCTTTAAATAGTTTTTACAATATGTTTATTAAATGGCCGTAAGTTCATCCGACCCAGAAACGGCAACAGCAGCCGCGCGGTTCTGGTAATTCAAATGGTACAACTGAGACTTGGGCTCCATATTATTGAAATAATCAGCCACAATCTTACATGTTACGATCACTGGGTCTCCAGCGCTAAGTGACGGCAAATAAACCTCATTATGCAAAGTGCAGATGTGGCGGAAGATGGACTTCTCAATCTGTACGTGCTTGCCACGCTTCTTGATAAAGTAAGTAACATACGCATTATGAAGCGTCCGAATAAACTCAGCAGACTGCTTATGGAACCCAAAGAACATCTGCTTATACATCGGAAATGCATCCAAGTATTCCTTCACCTTCCCGGCACGCGACAAGCAGAGGTATTGATACTGCATGTTCGGGTTATTTCCCCTGAACTCCTTCATACTCTTGTATTGCGGATTCTCCACACTAGTACGCAGCCCACTATCCGCATGGTACAACATAATCCCGACATTCGTATAGTCCGTCAAATGAATGTGCTCATAAGAATCCACAAAGCATGACTCCGGGTACAGCACAGTGCTGTTTGCAAATACGGCATCAGGCTCAACAATACGAATCTTGTTGTCATTATCCACGTGATACACCGCAACCAAGTAGATGGTGGGAAACGCGACAGGCAATACAATGTGGTTGTTCGGATGCTGCACTACGAAACTATACACGCGAGACTTATCAAGCGCCTGGATGAGCGGAATATCATTCAACTGAGTTCCGTGAGGGGCACATAATGCGTCAATAAACATATCACGGAAGGTCAGTTGAACGGCGCCAACATTCGTAGCATATTGGGTACGGAAATACCAGTAGTTACCACCAACAGCACTCTTTGACGCAACCTCCCAAGACTCAATGCGCGGATCGTAGAATAAATTCATCATCGTACCTTCAATGATTTTAGTAGCAGTTACGCCCGCGAAACCCGGGCATTTAGACACAAATGTCTCCAACGAAACCGATTTAGGTGGGGAGAAACACATAATCTTGTCGGTCATTGGGTCTAGGATTACCGAACGATAAGGATTCAACGAATCGTCGGTCGCTTGAGTATCCTTATTCAAAATCTTATAACTCGCGCGAGGCGTATGATAGATCTTACTCTTTACGCTCTCAGTATTAGGTTCAATTGTGTACTCCATTTCAGATATATTCACAGGCAAATATTGTTTAAATGGTTTTATAATTTTAGAAATCAATTTTGAACGACATAATAATATAGAAAGTAAATATATAATGGATAATACAGAAATGGGCGATATCAGATTGAAATTGGGTGATATCGTACAGATAGAATCACCCACTAACCCTGAATTGCATCAAAATACATTCATTATAGATTATATTGATGATAGTAAGATCGCCCTTATAAATGTAGCGAGTTTAAAGAAAACCTTACTCACTATAAACGCAGATGGCGGTCTATCTGACGAATCTATTACGTCCGTATTATTGATGGATCGTAGTGAAGAAGAAGGGTATGCCAGACAGAATGGTCTGTTACCGCATGTATGGTTAGATGTGTATATAGGAGGAGATACACCCGCTGTAATTACTGGCGAGATTACAAATTTAGAGGATGATATGATTGAGATTGTCACATTCCCCGAACGCACAACTATATACATCAACTTTGAATACAAGGGCATACCCGAGCAAATTCCATTCAATAAGTTTGTTATTCGGTCTAAGCCGATTTTGGCGCCTATGGAATCGCTAACGCCTGTAGTTGAAGAACCTGTTGTGGAACAAGATGTTCCACTAGACAAGATATCCTCCGTAGAAGTGACCGAATCAGGCGATATGGTTATCAATGTAGCCGAAGATGCCGTTCCCGATGATGACATCCGTGATGTTCTCCATACAATGTATTTGGATGCAAATGAAATTGTATTCGGAGAGGAATTGGAAGATATAGTTCAAATGGTTGAACTGCCAGAAAGTCAGAAGAAATATAGCATTGAAGTTCAGGCGAATGATTTGATGGATGAGCTGCTTTCCACCATACCCAATGACAAACGCACAAAACGTGTGATGAATGATATTCATGTTCTCATAGAGAGGTTCAAACAGCTGCGATCCAAGTTCTCCAAGTTTGATACGAATTTGAATGTTGTTGGGTTCACACAAAATGGTATTCTCCATAAGCCAATGATTGAAAAAATCCATAAACTTAACACTAAACTGCAATGGATCGTGCCAGTCGTATCCCAGAAACGTAAGATATACACGGATATGGATGAATATGAAATGCAGGCCGACGTTATAGAGGCTAGTATTAGCGGAGAACTTGCCGCTCAAGCAGAATTAATGAAACAATACACAAAAGGTTCTCAACATGGAGAAAAATACTCGGAACTTTATGCAAACATGGATAAGTACAATACGCCGTTTAGATCAGCGAACATAGAAAGCGCGCTAACACAGCAAGAGGTTCTTGTAGAGATTGATGCGATTGTAGACAACCTCGGTAAGTTTACAAGTAGTGTTTCTCGCACTGTATCTAAATCAGAAAATGAGGCAAAGAAGACGTTCTCATACATAGAACAACGTAGATTTGTAATACAACGTTATAATTTGGGCCTTTCTAAAAAGGACACGGTTCTCATGAAATCTGGTAAGGTCATCTATATTCGCAATAACATGACACCGAATGATACAATGACTGTAAAATCCTTGTTAATTATGCCTGAACCTGTTATGAAGTTCTCCCAGATTGATTTGCCAGGTACAAATATTATGACACGCGCAAACCTACACCAAAATTATTTATCCTTATTCCGTTTGTTGAGACAGAAGACGACAGTTGCGACGCATGTTGTGGATGATCTGGATAATGAAATCAAATACGACGATGAAAGCGACAAAGAGAACGACGACGATGAGGAGAACCGACAATACGAGACTAAGAATGACGACGCTATACAGTTTATGAGAACAATCAAGGAGTATGTTCTGGATGAGAAATTTGAGAACGAACCTGACAAATTCGCAAAGTTTCTGAGAACCGTAATTCCAAAAACGCGCGTGATCTTCCGGTTACTTCGCAAGTACATTAAAAACAAAATGTCATTTGTAGAGATCGTTAAGGAACTGGAACCATTTTTAGTATATAGCGAGGATATTGCATTCAATCAATTCAAGGAAATACGTTATTACATCAAGCAAAAGATGACGGAATACATAAAACGTAACGAAGAACGCGCCGAGCAATTCAGAAATATCTCGAGCATCAAAGACAGTGATCGCCAACTGAATTTCATAGAGAACATATTCTTAAATGACGATAAAATGGGCGATTTATTTGAGGCTGCGTATTCTAGCAAAGACGGACGTGTTCCTACTAGCGAGTTGTTATTTAAACTCATGGGGCGCGATGGGTGCACTCTATTTGCAGATGTAATCTCTGTTCTCTCAATTAAAGAATTAGTGAATCCAGAGAACATTCTCAATGAATTTGAGCCTAGTAAAATAGACGATGGGGAGTATGTGAAATCCAAAGATTGTACTAGACGTTATTTGGCGAAGAGATACAGTACAATGAAAGCGCTCCAATCCGATAACAATAATGAGGATGTGTTTTACGATCAGGATTTGGATGACACCCCATACAAGATACTGGATGCGCACGGAAAAGAACGTAAACACATGTCGCCTGAAGTTTTCCTAGAATTTGTTACTGAAACGCTGATACAAAAGCATAGCGTGCAACCCGATTATGCCACCGAGCTAGCGCAGGTGCTGATTGAAGGTAAAAAGCGCGTACAAGATGGGGAGTTTGCTGTATTAACCATACAGCCCACACTCCCGCCGGGAGTGGATGAAACAAAACTGACGGAAAAAGAGAAACAAGACATGGAAATTGAAGCTAAGGCCAGACAGAAGGTAGGTTATTATCATCGCGTGAAGAATCATTGGGTGCACGATCAGACAATAGACGAGGAGGCGTTCGTGGATACAAATACACTGTTTTGTAATATACAAGCCGAATGCTTTAAGAATCAGAGTAATAATGTATGCGAACCAACTCAAAATACAAAGAAACGAATGGATGAGTTAACGAAAGCGCGTATGGTTAAGGAGTTTGAGAACCGCGTGAATATGTCACTAGACCAATTAATACAAAAGGGTAAAACGGAACTAGATCGCGACTACAAACAGATTGTTCGTCAGAATACACTTCGTGAAGTTGCTACAAATAGGTTCTCTATATATGCATATGAACTTGGTAAGACGTCCATCACGAATGACATAGTTATTTCACCGCATGCATTATTAAGAGATCTCATCTTAGGACAAGATGACTTCGTAAAGAAACAATCCGACATCCTCAAGCTGGTTGATCTTCATTGCAGAGAACCTATGGCGGAACTAAAAGAGGATAGCTTCTGGCTGTATTGCAGAGATACCAATACCAAATTGATGCCACAAAGCCTATACCGACTGGCGATGGCATTTGTAATGAATACAGACTATTTGGCAAAACTAGATGAAATATGCGCGTCCCAAGGCACAATGAGCGACGACGGTGATGCTATTGTAGATAAGCACAGTGGATATGTATTACGTAAGATAGACTTTGTAACGGAAGACGGCTACATAGATGGGTTCAAGATCGTAACCCATGATGTGATAGAACAGGATTTGGGAGAACGTTTAGCAGACATGTTTGCGCCGAAACCCAAACCCATTTTTGAGAACGAATCCAATGAAATGGTGTATAATATTGTTGATTCCATCTGCACGAATATGGGTATACCCACTGATTCCGTCCAAGAGTTTGTAATGAGAACCGCATTGGAACTTATGGAGCGAAACATTCAAACTGCCGAAAAATACGAAGAAATAGCGGATGCCATGTTTAAAAAGAAGAATATGCGTCCCGTACCATATGAAATCTATAGAAATCGTTTCATGTTTTGGATCATAGCATCTTGCATATTGATCGCGATTCAGACTGCAATCCCTTCATTCAAGGTAAAGAAGACATACCCTGGATGCGTTCGTTCATTCAGCGGGTATCCACTTGACGGTGGTGTTGAAGATATAACAGGAATCAAATATATCGCCTGCGTAATGAAGAAAATGGAGAGTCCTACAGTTCCATGGAATTCTATAGAGAAGCTAGATGCGAATGCGTATGCCTCACGTATCAAAGAAACCATGGAGAAATTCATTATATCATCGCGAATTGACATTACCGACTTATATGTGGCGAAACAAAAGTATATCTTAGATCACCCAAATGAAGTGATTCCCGAAGAACATAGTGTGGATAAATGGCGAGCATTCTTACCGCCGATTGTTAAATACAAGATGGGACCGATAACTTCTATATCAAAGGATTTTGAACGCGATTTCTATGAAGTTATGGCGAAAGGCCACAAGGAGCAACACGCATCGTTGAATGTCATTAAAGGTAAGTGCTCGCAAATGGGATTTGGAATTATAGAGGCAATTAACCAAATCGTACAAACGAAAGATCCGATTCTAAAGACCGCTAGTAAAGATCCATTCTTAGAGAACGCGTGCTGTAATGAATCACAAATAAGCAGACCCATGGATTATTTTATTAAGGACGATGCAATCATACAGAAATACATTGACACTGCAACACATTTGGGAGAACTTACATCCGTGGCAAAAGAATTGGCGCGGCCTACAACCATTTATCACAATGAATTTACGGGAGTCGTCCGCACGGTTGTTACAGAGACAATTACCGACGAACATGTGTATCTCGCATTTATAGATTATTGTAATTTTACAAATGATGTTCCGATTCCGGACGAGTATTTAAGTGTATGTGCCACTAAGCCAATCGGTTTTCCAGTGAAAGCGCCTTTGATGGACCAAATTGAGTTCCTCAAGAAAAATGGTAAGCGATATACGGCAACTGATTTACAGGATCTCATGACGCTGGTTCGTAATAAGCACCGCATACAGCTACCGAAAGACGAGATGTTCTCTCAGATTAATGTGATGTATGATTTATTAGATGCATTTGATTCTCGTGAATCAATAGTTATAGACGTGGTATTCCGTGATAATTTACGCGCCGTGTTAAGTTCCTATAATCCCAAAGTGATGGTGGTTGAGGAACGCAAGGAGCTCAAGAATTTCAAGAATTACCTTGCATCTGCGAATGAGAGAATGTATTACGAGATAGTGAAGTTCTTCGACCAGTATGGGAATCTTGGGGACGCGGACTACGATCGGCTACAAAACTTCTTGTTGAGTGTAACTACAACCAATCTGAGAGACGCGGATGCATTGTATACAGTAACTACATTCGTTAAGAATTCAATATACATGATGTGTACCGTTTTTCCTGAAATAATACTCAATGGAAATGTTTCTAATAATATTCCGACACACTGGGAATTGTCATCAAACCATGTTTCTGATTTGGAGAACAAGATAGAATCATACTGGAGTAGTATCAATGAATTCCATGGAGACACAGTCATATCTAGAATTCTACAGAACATACAAATCAATGCGTCTGATATATTCGTATTAATCAGGGAAATGCCCGTATTCTCTCCACTTGCAAAAGGCGGCAACACATATTATTCATTATTTGATAATGAGACTATTAACATGGTGTTTATTTATCTATGGTACTCATCACTATACGAATATATGGTATCAGCCAGCAATCCTGA
>Ga0247839_1004739_pt1 | contig 17128 bp, 10 predicted proteins | sample LaCruzMarch2015__6_FD_192405 | JGI IMG/M metagenome (GOLD analysis project Ga0247839, IMG submission 192405) | Freshwater microbial communities from meromictic Lake La Cruz, Castile-La Mancha, Spain - LaCruzMarch2015_16m | ecosystem: Environmental > Aquatic > Freshwater > Lake | place: Spain... | reverse complement strand
TCCCCACCGGAACCGCGCCCCGTAGGCTGCGCCGCGCGCACCTGTAACACGCAAACAGCGCAGCCAGAAGCGCCCCCCCCGTAGAGTCCGCTGTGCGGACCAACGCCCCCGCGACAACCACAACGCCCGCGTCAGGAACGAGACCCGCCCCGGCGCCGCAACGCGCAGAATGTCGAGCCTCGGAGGATGCACAAACCTCGTAGGACGCACAAGCCTCGTAGGGTGGACAAGCGCAGCGCAGTCCACCCACAACCGCACCCGCGACGTTGGACTTCGCTCGCGCGCCTCCACGCCAGCGACGCCAACCTGACCAGCGCCATGCCCACCCCGGCGACCAGCCGCCCCGCAGGACACCGCCCGGGAGACCGCGCCCACCCCCCTGGTCGATTCACTGCGCGGGGTCCTCAAAGACACAAGACTCGGACGAGACGACTATCTCCGGCGCGGGCAACGGAAGCAAGCGCAGATTCAGATAAGTTATAAGTTAAGGATGTAAGTTGACGCAGGAGTCCCCAAGCGCTAATCTCCACCACGACAGCGCAGAGGCGGAGCCCTGTGGGCCTCATTGAAGCTAAGTCAGGGATGTAAGGCTCAGTCCTGATGACTTATTTTTCCGGGGCTCGGCCCCGGCCTCATTGGACTATCCCACGGGCGCCCGCCCTCTGCACCCTGTCAGCATCCGGCGAAGGCCGGCCAGCGAGGCTTGGCATTTGCCAACACCTCAAAACGCGGCGAGACATCGCGAGAGGATTAGGATGCGGGCCTTGTACGACGTCAACGTCCTGCTGGACGTACTGCGCGACCGCCAACCCCACGCGGACGCATCCACCAGCGCGCTCGATCTGGCCACGGTCGGCGCGGTCCAGGGCTATCTGTGCGCGTCAGGGGTCGACACCCTCGCCTACCTCCTACGCAAGGGCTCGGGCCGCGATGGCGTCATGCGCAACCTCATCACACTGCGCCGCATACTGCGCATCGCCGAGGTTACCGAGTCCGTCATCGACTCTGCACTGCGCCTTGGCTGGACCGATCTTGAAGACGCCATCGTCCACGAAAGCGCCCACTTGTGTGGCGTCCAGGCGATCGTCACCCGCGACGGCAACGACTTCGCCCGCTCCGCGATCCCCGTCTACACCCCGGCAACGTTCGTCCAGACCATGGCCGGCGAGAAAATTTTTGACCGGGCACGCCACCTGGTCAGGTTCTGACAAGGTGACGGTCGCATACTCTTACCCCGTACCCCGGAACCACCCGCCGGTCACCCGGCCCGCGAGCCACCCGCGGACAGGTACCAGCACCAAGCGGGACACCGTATGATCGCCACCGCAGCCGCAGAACGCGGCAGGACTGGAGCGAAGGAAAGAGCGATGGAATCCGAGACCTGGACACACCGCATCACCACCTGGCGCGCCGCGCCCGGTGCCGTGCGGGCGCGTGCCGCCTGCGACCACGAGGAAGGTCCCGAAGGGCAGGGTCAGTCCCGAGCTTTGAGCAGCAACTCGCTCAGCAACGGCTCTCCGGCCGATATCACCTGGCCGACCGATTTCAAACGCTGGCCCTTGCCTTCCCGCACCCAGGGCAGAGCGCGCAGTCGAGCGAACACGCCTGCTTTCCTCGCGGTCCCGGTGGCTTCGGCAATCCCGATGATCCGCACGATAGGGCGCTCCCGGGAGGTCAGCGCCATGTCCTGGCCCGCCTGCACGCGCAGGAGATACTCCAAGAGTCAGCCTTTCAGAACGCTTACCGGAACCTCCATCCCCCACAAAGCGGTAACCCTCAGAGTATGGCCAGGGGCGAGACGCCGAACAACCATCTCAGAGAGAACGTCGCGCAGGCTCCGCTGGCACCAAACCGCGCATCGGCTTACCATCGCCCGTCACCCATTGATCGGGTCAGGTGACATTTTTCCAGTGGTTCTGCGAAGCCCCGCGACCTGGTCAGTATCCGAGAGGGTAAAGGTGCAAAATGGAAACCCCGGCTGCAGCGCACCGCCCCCCAAACCAACAGTAAACCGTGGCCCGAGGAATCCAGGCGAGTCTGTACCGACACGGAAACCCAGGGCTCTAGCGCCAAAGCGGGCATCAAAGACAAGGACTACTTCATGACCTTCGACGACTTTTTCGCCGCGCTCACGGCCGCTCGCAAGCCATGGGATTGGCAACAAACGCTCGCGGGACAAGCAGAATGCGCGAATCGCACCATTCGCATCCCGACCGCCTTCGGCAAGACCCTGGGTGTCTGCGCCGCCTGGCTCTGGCATCGGGTACACCGCAACGACGACGCTTGGCCGCGGCGGCTCGTGTGGTGCCTGCCCATGCGAGTGCTGGTGGAGCAGACCGGCGATGAGATCCGCGCCGCACTGCAACGGCTCGATCTGCTGTGGGATGAGGTCGGCGAACACACCGGCAAGGTCGGCGTCCACGTCCTGATGGGGGGCAGCGAGCCCGGTGCCTGGCACCAGTACCCGGAGCATTGCGCCGTCATCATCGGTACCCAGGACATGCTCTTGTCCCGGGCCCTCAACCGCGGCTATGCCGCGCCTCGCGCGCGATGGCCAATGGACTTCGGTCTCCTGAGCCAGGATTGCCTGTGGGTCATGGACGAGGTGCAGTTGATGGACGTAGGGCTCACCACGTCGGCCCAACTGCAAGCTTTTCGCGACGATGACGCCAATGCAAACAAAGGTTTTCGCCCATGCCGCACTTGGTGGATGAGCGCCACCCTACAAACGAACTGGCTGGCGAAGGGCCCCGATACCCGACAACTCACAGAAAGCTTGGCCGCAACCTCCATCCCGCCTGCAGGCAGGACTGGGCCGCTGTGGGATGACGTCACCAAGCCCTTTGAACTGCGACCGGTCAAGCACCAAAGCGACTTGGCCAAACTGATCGGTGAACGTCACCTGGCCGGCAACCGCGGCGGACAAGGCCCAACCCTGGTCGTCCTGAATACCGTTGACCGTGCGGTCGAGGTGTGGGAAGCACTGTCGAAGGACAAGACGCTGGCAGGTACGCAGCTACGGCTGGTCCACAGCCGTTTCCGGCCGCATGAGCGTACTGACTGGAGGAGAGAGTTCCTGAACCGTGCCGCCTGTGCCCCCGGTACCGACCGGATTATCGTCGCGACCCAGGTCATCGAAGCGGGCGTAGACATCTCGGCCGGTGTCCTCATTACCGAACTGGCCCCTTGGGCGAGTCTGGTCCAACGCTTCGGGCGTTGCGCCCGCTGGGGCGGCAGCGCCCAAGTCACGGTTACAGTGATTGAGAGCTTGAAGTTCACCGCCCCCTACGAAGCCCAAGACCTTGATGTCGCACGCTCAGCCCTGGAACTGATCGCTGCCGAGGCGCAGGACCAACCGGCCCAGGTCGCGCCCTTGCAACTGGAGCAATTCGAGGAACGCCATCCGGAACTCCTCCCCGCCCTGTACCCCTTCGAGCCAAGCCAACTCCTGCTGCGCCACGAACTCGACGAGTTGTTCGACACCACAACCGACCTGTCCGGCGCCGACATCGACATCAGCCGCTTCATTCGCACCGGTGACGAACGCGACCTACATTGCTTCTGGGCGGACATCGCCCCGCGCGAACGTCGGGCGCCGGACGGCATCAAGGCCGCCCACGACGCCCTCTGCGCGATCCCCTTCCTCAAGGCCCGCGACTGGCTGTGCAAACTGAAGGCCGAATCCCTGAAGCCCGATAAGCGCGCGTGGGTTTGGGACTATCAGGACGGACACTGGCGCGAGGCCAAACGCCGCGACCTCTATCCCGGGCAGACCGTCCTGGTGGCAGCAGACAGCGGCGGTTATGACCCCACCCGCGGCTTCACGCCACACGAGACGACCGCGGTCCGCCCGGTCCCGGGCGAAACACTACCGCCGGACGAGCAGGCCGACGGTACCCAGGACGACGAATCACTCTCCGTCTTTGAGTGGAAAACCATCGCCACCCATGGCCGTGAGACCGGCGCCCTCGCGCGAGCCATCGCCGACACCCTGGCCCCAGACCTGTCAGGCATCTTTGACCTGGGCGGGCGGTGGCACGACGGCGGCAAGGTGCACCCCGCATTCCGCGGCTCCATTCAAGGCGACCCTCCGGGAACGCGACGCAACGATCTAGCCAAGGCACCCAAGCAGGCATGGCTCGCGCCTCGCCGCCTCTATCCAATGCCGGACGGCACCCGGCGGCCCGGACTACGCCATGAACTGGCCAGCACGCTCGCCCTGTTTGGCGTGCTGCAACGGCGCGACCCCGACCACCCCGCCTTGCTCGGGCACTGGCGCGACCTGATCGCCCAGGCCAGGCTGCGGCCATCGACACCCCGCGTCGGCGCGGAGACGCCGCCGCCGATGACCCCATTGGAACAGGAAATCCTGGCCCTGGATGCCGACGGCTTCGACCTCCTCGCATACCTGGTTTGCGCCCACCATGGGAAGTTGCGGATGGCCTGGCACGCCGGCAAACCGGATCAGGCTGCAAGCGACCCCGTGCTGCGCATCCGCGGCATCCGCCACGGCGAGCAACTGCCCTCATGTCCGCTGGCCACCGCTGACGGAACCGTGCATGAGTTGCCGGCAACCTACCTGGACTTAAGCCCCGCCGCGGCCGGCATCAGCCCCAACACCGGCGCCGGCTGGACCGACCGTGTCCTCGGCCTTCTCGACCGCTACGGACCATTCACGCTTGCCTGGCTCGAAGCCCTGCTGCGTGCCGCCGATCAACGTGCATCGCGACTCGCGGACACCCAAGACCCACTGCTGGAGACACCCCATGGCACCCACCGACTGGAAGGCGATCACCGCCCAATGGCGCCGCCTGAGCCCGGCGGAGAAGCAACGCATCGCCCTGAGTCGCATCCCGCGCAAGGTGGCCCGGAGCATGGCCTTCGAGGGCGAGCCGGTGGACGAGAACATGCTGGAGGAGGAACTCGCACGCCTCATCAAGCCACCCGTTATGTGACGACCACCCTGGGTATCCTCAGCTATACGGAGCTTGCTCCCCATTTGGCCCGCCGCGTCGAAGCGCTTGAAGCCGCCATCATTCAAGACGGCTTCAGTGATCGCGCACTCGATGAAGACCTGTTGCGCGATTTGCACGCGGGGATTTGCGCGGACTTGGTTCCTCAGTTCGCCGGACGCTGGCGACGCGCCGATGTCCGCGTCAGTGACCATCAGCCGCCGAGTTATCCGCAGGTACCGATGCTGATGCGAAACTATTGCCGGGACTTGACGGCGCGCTTTGCAGCCCTGCGCGACCCGGCCGACGACCGCATCCCCGAGTTCCTGGCCTTTGCCGAAGGTAGAATCTTATCGATTCACCCCTTCGCCGACTTCAACGGCCGCACCACCCGTATAATGCTGGCTGAACTGCTGCATCGACTCGACCTCCCCGCCCTCGATCCGACGCCCGATCCAGGCCCCGAGTCGGCCGACTATCTCGCCGCACTCAAGGCCGCAGACCAATCCAACTGGCAACCGCTGATCGAGATTTGGTTGGAGCGCTTCGCCAAGGAGACACGCTCATGATCCATGTCCATCGGTTGACGGGCTGCTCCCCAACCCCATTGGCACACTACCTCAAGGCCATCGGCATCCTGCGATTGGTCGCTGAACAGGCCGATCCCGATGCCCGAGGGTGGTGGGATGGGGAAGATTTCAAGTTAGCGACTGAGCTTGATAAGGTGACCTTGGAAGATTTTTTCCTTATCCGGTACCAGCCAACACCGATGTTCTCACCGTGGAACAAGGGTTCCGGCTTCTTTGCGGCCAAGGACCCTGCGGTATATCCGGTCGAGCACTCAGTGGCATCTCGTTTCACCTTGCTTCGCGCGGGCATCGCCGCGGCAAGATGCCTTCTGAATGACCTGGCGCAAGCAGATCAAGGCGTCCGCACCATCAAAGACGAAACGAAGGTCAAAGGGTTGAGCAGGGCCGCAAGAGAACAGCTTAGAACATCGCCCGAATACAAGAAGCGGCTTGCCGAGGCCGAGCGGAGCTTCAAGCGGCTGAAGGCCGAATTTATCCCGAGCGTGCGTATGTCCTGGCGCGGCGCGCATCGCGACTGGATCGACGCCGCTTTAGTCTTAGCCGAGGACGGAAGCGCTCTGTTTCCCTCGCTTCTGGGAACTGGCGGTAACGACGGCCGCCTCGACTTCACGAACAATTTTCTGCAACGGCTTTCTGAGATTTTCGACTTGGCCTCGGAGCAAGGCGCACCCCGTGGCAGTGCCCGCCAGTGGATTAGTGGCGCGCTCTGGGCGCAGGCAAGCATCGACTGCCGATCGGGATGCGCCGTGGGCCAATACCTGCCAGGCAGCGCCGGGGGCGCAAACAACGCGAACGGCCCCGAGGGTAGTTCTTTATTAAATCCATTCGATTTCGTGCTGATGCTCGAGGGCGCGCTGGTGTTCGTCGCTCATGCCTCACGCAAACTCGCCGTCGGCGAGAGGGTCCGCGCCTCCGCTCCCTTTGCCGTTGACGCCCAGAGCGCCGGCTACGCGAGTGCATCCGATTCCGATGAAAGTACTCGCGGCGAGCAATGGATGCCACTTTGGGTTCAACCATTTCGCCTGCACGAACTGCGGCGCCTGTTAGCAGAAGGTCGGGCGCAAATCGGTTCCCGACCATCGCGTGAACCCTTGGACTTAGCCCGATCCATCGCCCGTCTCGGCACAGCGCGCGGCATCACCGCGTTCCAGCGCTTCGGCTATATCGAACGTAACGGACAGTCTAATCTCGCCGTGCCGCTCGGTCGATTCAGCGTGCCCGAGCAAGCGGCGACTCAACTCGACTGCCTGGACGACTTGGATACATGGCTTGTACGTCTCCGCCGCGAGGCCCGTTCAAATAACGCATCGGCACGGCTAAAGCACGCCGAACGCCAACTCGGCAACGCCTTATTCGCGGTTACGCAACACGCGACGGAACCAAGCCGATGGCAGCGTGTACTGCTCGCACTCGCGGACATCGAGGCAATCCAAGTCAGCGGTACTGGCTTCAAGGCTGGACCGATCCCAACGCTCCGCCGCGATTGGGTGACCGCAGTCGACGATGGTGAACCAGCAATCCGTCTCGCCTTGGCACTCGCACTGCAAACAGGGGGCTTTGAGGGCAACGACGCCCGCTGGTGGAACAGCGTCCGACGCCACTGGCTACCTTTGGACCGCAAGCGTCCGGACCGTTTCGCCCAAACCGGTAGCGTTGGGCACACCAAGTTGCTGGCAGGGCCCGAGATAGCGATCCATGGACGTAGCGGCAGGGACGATGCGATTGCACTGGTCTCCCGCCGGCTAGTCGAAGGCGCACAACACGGCAAGCGCGCCCTGCCCTTGTTCGCAGCACCACAGGCTGGCAGCCGTAGCGCTGACCTCAGCGCATTGATTGCCGGCGAGGTCGATCTCGACCAAGTCATGGCATTGGCCCGCGCATTGATGGCCCTCAATTGTCGGGACTGGTATCGCAACCCGCCAGTCCTCTCGCGCTCGCCCCCACGGGAGCTTGCGGACGACGCCTGGCTTGTGCTGCGCTTAGCACTGCTACCCTTTCCACTCCCGATAGGTCCCAAGAACGGGATCGCGATTTATGCCGATCCAGCCATCTTTCGCCGACTGGCGAGTGGCGATGCGGCCGGCGCGTTAGCCTTAGCCTTACGCCGACTCCGCGCCGCCGGCATCCGCTCTGCGGTACGCGCTACCGCCCTATCACCGGATACCGCAAGAAACTGGGCTGCCGCCCTTGCCTTCCCGATTTACCCATCCGCCGCAACGCGTTATTTGCGTCGGCTCGACCCGACCGTCGACCCGACCAAGGAGGATTGACCCATGGCACTTGACCTGACCACCCTCGCCAACAGCCACCGACTGTTGTTCAAGATCCCGCTGAAACCCCTGCTAGGCCACCGCTTCCAGCCCACCGGCTTTCCGGGACTGGGTGCTGCGACCTTCCGCACGCCGGACGGTGACTCGCTCTTGGTCGAAAGTGTACAAAGTATGGCCAATCGCATGGAGTTGACCGTCTGGGACGGTATCAACAACGACGTGATAGATGCCGTGAAAGGGATTTCGCACGTCCGGATCAATTCGCCGAAAGGCGATTTTCTGACCGACACCATCCTCGAATCCCACCGTCTCAATAGCCCGTACCTCCTCGAGGAATCGAGCAAGAAGTTTTTTCTCCAATTGCGAGAAGAACTCAGCGTTTCGGAAACCGGCCCAATCGACCGTCGCAAGCTCGCGCAAGTGCTTCTGAAATACGACGTCGGTTCCTTGCTCCACGGGGTTTTTCTAGCCAAGAAGGATCTGGCCGGCGGCCGGTTACGCGTCGCCCGCAGCATGTCCGGATTCATCGAGGCAGACGGGGTGCAGGTTGCTGCCTCTGGCGGCGTCAAGAACGATCATGTCAACCCACAGGGAGATGCCAAGATCGGATTTGGCAACGTCCCGTTTGCCCGCGATGAGTTCACTGCTGAAAAGCTGACTCTATACGTCAATCTCGATCTCGCACAGATTCGCGGCTTTGGGCTGGACGCGACGGTTGAGCGTATGCTGGTTCTCCTTGCGCTATATAAGCTGCGCGCGCTACTCGACGCTGGTCTGCGCCTGCGCACTGCTTGCGACCTCACAGTTGCGACTGAGCAGATTCAGTCCCTGGCGCCGTCCGCCTTCGTTTTACCCACCCTCACCGCTATCGAGCCGGATTTGAAGGACGCTATCGGGGCGTGCCGCTCCCGCATGTCTGTCACGGAAACGACCTATAGCGACAAGATCGAAGCCAAAGGCGATAGCGAGAAAAGCGACCCGGATGACGCTGCAACCCCGGAGGACTAGGGATGCCCACGCTGCTGCTCCGTTTCCCCGGCCAGCGCTACCACGCCACACCCAGCGGCTCGCACGTCAACGAGGGCCAGATCGAATGGCCCCCGTCACCGTGGCGACTCTTGCGGGCACTGTTGGCTGCCGGCTACAACACCTTAGGCTGGAACGGCGACTTGCGCGAACCGATGGCAAACCGCCCACCGCCGCTAGCGTGTGCTCTGATCGACAAACTCGCCGAGGTACTTCCGACATATCACATTCCCACCGCGAGTGGCACCCATTCGCGGCACTACATGCCTGTGGCCACCATCGCCAAGGGACGGGAGCGGACCACCCTGGTCTTCGACACCTGGGCGCAGGTGGGAGAGCAAACCCTCGCAGTCACCTGGGATATAGTGTTGACAGCCGACGAAACCGCGCTTTTGACTGAACTGGCCGCGCGGCTTGGCTACCTCGGGCGGTCGGAAAGCTGGGTGGAAGTCCGTGTGGCAGATACCGACGCAAGGGTCCCCCTAGCCAACTGCGTCCCGGATACGGAGTTGCCGAGCCCGGGACCAGGTTGGGAACAGGTCCCGCTGTTGGCCACACAACCCGCGGCTGACTTCGCGCGTTGGCGCGAGTCGACCCTCGCCGAAGCGCTCGCACCCATGCCGTTGCCGCCCGGCAAGAGACCCGGCAAGCCTCTGCTCGATAAACGGGAGAAGGCCGCCGCCCCCTATCCGCCGGACCTCATCGCCTGCCTGCAAACCGACACGAATTGGCTCCGTGGTCACGGATGGAGCCAGCCGCCGGGAAGTAGGCGGGTATTTTATTGGCGCCCTTCGGATGTGCTGGAGGCGGGTGCGCCCAAACCTCGACCGGCACGCAGAACCCCACCGACGATTGAGGCCATGCTGCTTGCCATCGCAACAGACAGCGGTAATGACCATGCCCTCCCGCCGATTACGCGCGTGCTCCCCCAGGCCGAGATCCTGCACGAGGAATTGGGCTGGCATGTGAAGCGGATCGCTCAGGCCCAGCGGATTAGCGCACACTCGCTGGTCATCTCGGGCTGCGATAGTGCAGAACAACCGCTGAAGGGGGCGCATCAACACGCCCATATCCTCCCGCTTGACCTCGACGATGACAAGCACTTGGACCACATCCTGATCTGGGCACCCATGGGCCTCGATCATATCGCACAGGCGGCCATCCGGGCAGTGCGAAAGACCTACACAAAAGGCGGCGTGGGTAAGCTCAAGGTGGCGCTGGCAGCCAGCGGCGCTCTCGCCGACTTCAGCCGGATGCCTCGTCCGCTAGGGCAAAGGCTGAATGCCGTTGTCGGCCCGCCGCAGGGCGCGACCGAGTGGGTCACCCTCACACCCTTCGTCGCGCCCCGTTACATCAAGCGTCACGGCGAGAACAGCCTTGAAGGTCAGGTCAACGCGGAGTTGCAGTCGCGCGGACATCCGGCTGCCATCGAAGTGGAACGTCTCGGACCTGGAACCGAGGATGTCACGATTGTTCGACTGCGTGTCGGGAACGAGGCTGGGTCCGGTGTTGCACCTACCTCATGGGACTTGGACTGGATGCGATTTCGCCACTTCGTCCGCACCCGGCGCAAGGGTGCCGCCCCGCCGGTGGATTGCGGATTCGCCGTCAGACTGCGCTTCGCCGAGCCGGTGCGGGGCCCCCTTTGTATCGGATACGGGAGCCATTTCGGATTGGGTTTGTTCAGATCCGTCGCCCCCGATCTCGAGACGATCTAAGGTGCCGACGTCGCCGCCGCGATCAAGTTTGCCGGATAGGCCCACTGTGGGGGGGTCTCGATGAAAAGCGAGAACGACATGCCAGAGGCTTTGAATGTTGGCAGCACACCTACGTCGGCTACCCCTTCGCTCACCGCACTCAATCGGAAGCTGGGAAGATCGCCCACTCCCCGGATGCTGACACCATTCGAGATCGACTTGCTGCGCAAAAGCAAAGCAGAGGTAATGCGGGTGACGCACGAGGTGCTTGCCGCTGGTCTTCGGGCGCGCGCGTCCGGACAGGAACCACAACCCCAGAACCCGAAACCGTAGGGTCCGCTGCGCGGACCGCTCGCCGCAGCCGGACGCGTTGATCGAGGCCGAAAGCGCCGCAGCGCTGAGGCCACGATTATCGCTGTGGCCATCGGCGGCGCCGCGGTCCAGTGCGGCGCGGTCGGGCTTAGTCACAATCCTGGCCACTGCGCTGGTCGCGGGGCTGTTGGTCCGCACAGCGGACCCTACGGATCGCGGAGTTTGCTTGGGGTCCGGGGTGTGGGCCAATTGCGGCGGGGCGCGGCGATGATCAAGGGTTGGCGCGGGAATCGGTGGACTGCGCTGCGCTTGTCCACCCTACGGGCTGTATTGGACATCCCGGCACACGCAAGGGCCGCTGTAGGGGCGGGTTTTAAACCCGCCCCTACGTGGTTGCAGCGCGGCGCGACCTGGCCACCACGGGTGTCCTAGGGTCCGCTGGGTGGACCAAGGACCTCGCAGTTAGCTCACAGGCCGGAATGATGAACAAGGCCCGGGAACGAATCACAGGCGCCGGCGGCAGCCAATCGCCGCCATCCATGACAGACGGAGTCGAACATGGCCCATGAAGAGCTCGCTGAGCAACTCACGCTGGAACTGCCGTTCCCCGAACTGGTGCGCGATGTCCCGCTGCTACCCGCGCGCATGATCAATGAATACTGCTACTGCCCCCGGCTCGCCTACCTGGAATGGGTGCAGGGGGAATGGGAGGACTCCAGCGATACGGTGGAGGGCCGCCATGTCCACCGGCGGGTGGACAAGCCCGGCGGTAAACTCCCCACCGCCGCGGAGCTGGCCAAGCCCAAGGCGGCGGAGGACGAGGGCGAGGCGATGGAGAAGATCCATGCCCGCTCCATCACCCTGTCATCCAACCGGCTCGGGCTCATCGCCCGGTTGGACCTGATCGAGGGCGAGGGCCGCGTCGTCACACCCGTCGATTACAAGCGCGGCAAGCGCCCGCATGTGCCCCACGGCGCCTATGACCCGGAGCGCGTGCAACTGTGCGTCCAGGGGATGATCCTGGCCGAGCACGGCTACCTGTGCGAGGCCGGCGTCCTCTACTTCGCCGGCAGCCGGGAGCGGGTGCGCGTCGAATTCACCGACGAACTGCGCCACCTCACCAAGAACACCATCGACGGCCTGCGCTTCGTCGCCGCCGGCGGGACCATCCCCGCCCCCCTGGAGGACAGCCCCAAGTGCCCGCGCTGCTCGCTGGTCGGCATCTGCCTGCCCGACGAGATCAGCTTCTTCCGCGGCGCCGACATCGCCCCCCGCCCGCTGGTGGTCGGACTCGACAGCGCCATGCCGGTCTATGTGCAGGCCTACCACGCCAAGGTCGCCAAGGCCGGCGAGTGTCTGGAGGTCTTTGTCGACGAAGTCAAGACCCAGACCATCCGCCTCATCGACTGCTCCCAACTCGCCGTCTTCGGCAACGTCTACATCACCACCCCGGCCCTCAACGAACTGATGTCGCGCGGCATCACCATCAGTTGGCACAGCCACGGCGGCTGGTTCCTGGGCCACACCGTCGGCTCCGGCCACAAAAACGTTGAACTGCGTCGCGCCCAGTTCCGCGCCGCCGACGACCAGGGCTTCTGCCTGCGTCTCGCCAAGGGCCTGATCGAGGCCAAGATCCGCAATGCCCGCAACCTCATGCGGCGCAACTGGAAGACCGGCGAGGCCCCCGCCGACCTCCTGGAGGCCATGAGCGGCGACAGCCGCCATGTCGGGCGCGTTGCCGACCAGGGCGCCCTGCTCGGCGTCGAGGGCAGCGCCGCCGCCCGCTACTTCGGCAACTTCAGCAACCTCATCAAACACACCGGGGAGGATGCCGCCTTCACCTTCGACTTCAAGACCCGCACCCGCCGCCCGCCGACGGACCCGGTCAACGCCATGCTCTCCTATGCCTATGCACTGCTCAGCCGCACCTGGCTCGTCACCCTCTCCGCGGTCGGCCTTGACCCCTACATGGGCTTCTACCATCAGCCGCGCTACGGCCGCCCCGCCCTCGCGCTCGACATGATGGAACCTTTCCGCCCGCTCATCGCCGACTCCACCGTCATCCAGGCCATCAACAACGGCGAAGTCCGCCCCACCGACTTCGTCCAGGCGGCCGGCAGCGTCAATCTCACCAACGACGGACGCAAACGCTTCATCGCCACCTTCGAGCGCCGCATGGCCCTGGAGATCACCCACCCACTCTTCGGCTACCGCGTCAGCTACCGCCGGCTGCTCGAACTCCAGGCCCGGCTGCTCGCACGCCACCTTCTCGGGGAACTGCCTGAATATCCGAACTTCACCCCACGCTGACCCCGTGGGCCCCAACCCAGCCCCGGCCCGGGCGCGCGCCGAGCACCCGCCCGGCGCCCCTGGCCGGTCGCTCCCGCGCGTGCCGCTGCAGGACGCGCAATCACGGCTGTCTGGTCGCCGAGCTTGAACCGACGACCCTGACCACGCCAACCCAGCGAGGACACGATGGATCAACGCCTCTACATCGTCGCATACGACATCGCCGACCAGCGCCGCTGGCGGCGCGTGTTCAAACTCATGAAGGGCTACGGCGAATGGGTACAACTCTCCGTGTTCCAGTGCCGCCTAACCCTCAAGCAACACGCCGACCTCATCGCCCTGCTGGACGGCATCATCAAGCACGACGAAGACCACATCGTCTTGCTCGACCTGGGCGTCGCTGATAATGTCATTCCCCGGGTCGTGAGCCTCGGCAAGTCCGAGTTTGTCACCATCGAACACGAAGCGATTATCGTCTGACCCCGCCGAGGCCCGCGAGCGCTCCAGTGGTGCGCCAAACCCCGGGAGCGCTCGCAAAAATCCGCTCTTTAAAAATCAGCCAACTGGGGTACAATCGTGCCGCCATGCATGAGAAGCCCCAACTACCGGCGTCCCCCTTGGGGACAGCGCTCGCAAAACGCCCTGAAACCCGCGTGGCGTGCGGGCGCCGACAGGGTCGTTTCCGCGGCGAATTCGCCGCGGCCTCATTGAAGCAGGCTGCTCCTGGCTGGTCCTTGGCCTGGTCCTTGCGGGTTTCCGCGGCGAATTCGCCGCGGCCTCATTGAAGCATCGCGCCCGCCGCCTGGCACTGGCCGCCGGGGCCGGGTTTCCGCGGCGAATTCGCCGCGGCCTCATTGAAGCTACCGCGCCCGTGAGGCTGATGTACTGATCCGTCAGGTTTCCGCGGCGAATTCGCCGCGGCCTCATTGAAGCGCGTTTTTGGCGGTCATAGCAACGTCGTTCTCAGCGCCGTTTCCGCGGCGAATTCGCCGCGGCCTCATTGAAGCCAGGCCGTCGGTGCAGCCGATGACCCAACTCTCGGAGTTTCCGCGGCGAATTCGCCGCGGCCTCATTGAAGCATCTAATAGGAGTGGCACCGCCGGGGGCCGCGTGGGGAGTTTCCGCGGCGAATTCGCCGCGGCCTCATTGAAGCCTCGGCGTCGGCCGGGTCGGTCGGGTCGGCCGGGTCCGTTTCCGCGGCGAATTCGCCGCGGCCTCATTGAAGCGGGGTGAGGAGTGCCCGTCCGGCCTGCACCCGTGCCGGCGTTTCCGCGGCGAATTCGCCGCGGCCTCATTGAAGCTGGGGTGCAGTGCGGGACCGTGTGGACGCTGGTCGGCGTTTCCGCGGCGAATTCGCCGCGGCCTCATTGAAGCGCGGTCAGGTCGGCGGCCTGCGCAGCGGCGTGCTCGCGTTTCCGCGGCGAATTCGCCGCGGCCTCATTGAAGCAACCTGTCGCTGGGCGCTTGTAGTCTCGCAGATGCAGTTTCCGCGGCGAATTCGCCGCGGCCTCATTGAAGCTTTTCTGGCGCCGTTTCAATTGGAGTATGCGGCGACGTTTCCGCGGCGAATTCGCCGCGGCCTCATTGAAGCAACGCCGGTTTTTCCCAGTACCGCATCGCCAAGGTGGTTTCCGCGGCGAATTCGCCGCGGCCTCATTGAAGCGACGCCAAGCTAAAGCAGTGGGATGTGGTGTTAAGGCAGGTTTCCGCGGCGAATTCGCCGCGGCCTCATTGAAGCTTCAACCCTCTCCATCGACCACCCCGATTCCCTAACCGTTTCCGCGGCGAATTCGCCGCGGCCTCATTGAAGCATATCGTCGTGTATCTCCCGCTGGCGCCCGACTGTGGTTTCCGCGGCGAATTCGCCGCGGCCTCATTGAAGCCGCCGGGCGCGCGAAACCGACGAAGCCAAGGACAAGGTTTCCGCGGCGAATTCGCCGCGGCCTCATTGAAGCGATGCTGGCCTTGTAGCGGGGCATCCGGTCGCGGTAGTTTCCGCGGCGAATTCGCCGCGGCCTCATTGAAGCGATTCGACGGAGGAAGTCAATCTCACCTATCACAAGGTTTCCGCGGCGAATTCGCCGCGGCCTCATTGAAGCGGCTCGATGTTGTCGAAAACGATGGACACAGAGACGGTGTTTCCGCGGCGAATTCGCCGCGGCCTCATTGAAGCTGGGTCGCCCGATCGATCTTGATCGACCCCTCGATATCGTTTCCGCGGCGAATTCGCCGCGGCCTCATTGAAGCTTATGCGGGTGGCGTCCAATGAGTAGGCTTCCGACTGGGTTTCCGCGGCGAATTCGCCGCGGCCTCATTGAAGCGAGCCGGACCCGTGCGACACATGCCGCGCGGCGCCCGTTTCCGCGGCGAATTCGCCGCGGCCTCATTGAAGCGAGCCGCTGCGGAGTTGTCCGTCTCTACCACACCCCGCGTTTCCGCGGCGAATTCGCCGCGGCCTCATTGAAGCGCGAGCAGGGGCTGACGATCGGGGCGAGCAATGCGGGTTTCCGCGGCGAATTCGCCGCGGCCTCATTGAAGCGAGCTAATGACCAAGTGAGTCCATAATCTGTGGAGGTTTCCGCGGCGAATTCGCCGCGGCCTCATTGAAGCTACTCGGCACCAAGCTCCACTGATACTCCCGGGCGGACGTTTCCGCGGCGAATTCGCCGCGGCCTCATTGAAGCTACCTGAATAGCGCGGAGCATTGCCGCGCTATTCACAGTTTCCGCGGCGAATTCGCCGCGGCCTCATTGAAGCGACCACCAGCCATGCCCGCTCCTCCTCAGTCGCCGCCGGTTTCCGCGGCGAATTCGCCGCGGCCTCATTGAAGCGTGACTGTCGCGCCAATTGCCCTTTGTGAGCCGGAAAAAGTTTCCGCGGCGAATTCGCCGCGGCCTCATTGAAGCGCGACCGCGAGCAGTTGGACGAGCGCACCCCCGCGCGTTTCCGCGGCGAATTCGCCGCGGCCTCATTGAAGCTACAGGGCGTATTGTTCGGTGATTACTTGCTCGCGAAGTTTCCGCGGCGAATTCGCCGCGGCCTCATTGAAGCTATGCTTATTTCCGCCAAATGTCAAGCGGATAGGTTGTTTCCGCGGCGAATTCGCCGCGGCCTCATTGAAGCTCTACTATCATTTAATCATAGGATACAGCAACGGCGTTTCCGCGGCGAATTCGCCGCGGCCTCATTGAAGCCGCGATCATGCGCGCGAAGTGGGATTGCTGCTGGCGCGTTTCCGCGGCGAATTCGCCGCGGCATCATTGAAGCTTTGGCTCTGATTTAGCCTGCGGGGCTCGCTGTCGGCGTTTCCGCGGCGAATTCGCCGCGGCCTCATTGAAGCGTCTCGATGCCCGAGCGCGCGCTGACCACCGTCCTGTTGTTTCCGCGGCGAATTCGCCGCGGCCTCATTGAAGCGAGGTGCGCGTTGGCGGGGCCGTGGTTGATTCCGGGGGTTTCCGCGGCGAATTCGCCGCGGCCTCATTGAAGCACCGATGCGGTCGGCGGCAACACCAAGAAGGACCTGGGTTTCCGCGGCGAATTCGCCGCGGCCTCATTGAAGCGGGGGCGCTGTCGATGCGTCGCTGCGCTCGTCAATGGGGTTTCCGCGGCGAATTCGCCGCGGCCTCATTGAAGCCCCTCTTAGATCCCCGTGGTGGACGGGGCGCCTCGCGTTTCCGCGGCGAATTCGCCGCGGCCTCATTGAAGCCAGCAGCATGAACGTAACCGGCAGCCTGGCGTCCTCTTGTTTCCGCGGCGAATTCGCCGCGGCCTCATTGAAGCGTCGGGTGACTTGTCACACCCCCAAGCGAATGGCGCGTTTCCGCGGCGAATTCGCCGCGGCCTCATTGAGGGAAACCGGGGACAGGGAAACCGGGGACAGACCACGATTTTCTCGATTCCTGCTAAAATAGAACCAAGCCAGATTTTCCGTCAAGGTCTCCACATGCCCCGACACGCCCGGATTGTCGCCGCCGGATACCCGATGCACGCGA
>Ga0247839_1004736_pt1 | contig 17132 bp, 14 predicted proteins | sample LaCruzMarch2015__6_FD_192405 | JGI IMG/M metagenome (GOLD analysis project Ga0247839, IMG submission 192405) | Freshwater microbial communities from meromictic Lake La Cruz, Castile-La Mancha, Spain - LaCruzMarch2015_16m | ecosystem: Environmental > Aquatic > Freshwater > Lake | place: Spain... | reverse complement strand
GGAAAAAATTTGCAAAGCGTGGAATAACCACGCACACAATACCAAGCGAGCATTCCAAACTGTTTGCAGCGCCTTACGACCGACTGTTTGCCGAAATTATCGAAAACAGATTAGCCAAACTTGAAGCAGATGAAGTGGCAAAAAATTAGAAGCTTATCTAAAATTGACTTCGACTCAGATATAATTGTAGTTTATGGTCAACTTCAGCCCGAAATGCAGGATTGGTTTTGCACCCCATTAACCGAAAAGGAATTGAATCATTATTCGAAATTCAAGAACAAAACCGCACTTCAATGCAGGGCAGTACTTCGATTGATATTGGCGGAGTACTTTCACACTTTGCCTCACGAAATCGACATTCAAACCACCATAAAGGGAAAACCATTTTTAGTAGATAATGCTGTGAATTTTAATGTAAGCCACACCAATTCGGCTTATATTATTGCTTTAAGTCGCTCAGGACGGGTAGGTGTGGATATGGAACAATTATCGGGCAACGAAGACATAGAAGCCATGGCCGATTATGCTTTTTCGGATTTCGAAAAGCATCAGTTAAATGCAGCAACATCAAAAGAAACTGAGTTTGAAACTATCTGGACACTCAAAGAAGCATTGCTGAAAGCACTTGGTGTGGGTTTAACTACTAAATTAAATCGAATCAATGTGTACGAAAAACTTAAATGTTATAGGTTAAATCACCTTACTTTTAAATGCCCTAAAGGCGAGACCGGAAGTGTAGTGGCAAAAAATTTGCCACTACTTATCAATCTAGATTAATCATTTCTCTTTCAACTTCGCAAAATACATAGCAAACGAACGGTACAGAAAATGTGTCCATTTTCCGAAAGGAACAATAATTAATGCCCACTGAACCAAAACGGTAAGGTGGAAAATATAGAGCCATTTGTTCATTTCAAGTATATCAAGGTCGATAAACAGACGAACCATAAAGGCTGTCAAACCCATAAAAAACAACCATACCACGAAGAAAATATCCGAAGGTTGTGAGTGCTTGCTAACTTCTTTATTCTTTTTCATGCGACTCGAAACGAAATCGACCGTAACTACAAATACGATTGCACTCATTACATAGCCCAAAATTATTACAAACAGGTTTGTAGTACCAAACCAATCGAGTGCAACGGTAGTGAAAAGCAATGATAAATAGCCAATTACAAGGATGAAATGCTCGAACCAGCGGAACTGATTATCATCGCAACCCAGCGCCCGTTTTTGTGTAAACATGTGTACGAACAATTCGCCCATACTTTTTACATATTTCATAAAAGGCACTTTTGTTTTGGGTTTCAGAATGGTAAAATACCACATGCGTGCGATGTTAGGCATTAAAATTACCAATCCGATGGTTCCAATGGCAATTCCTTCGAACAGGTGTCCGAAATGAAGCATTTTTTCAAGTTCGAAACCTACCGAAAAAGCGAAAGCAATTACGCCGGCAAACGTTAGGATAAATGCAGCTAAACTCAGCGGTAATGATTTGTATAATAGACCTGAAAGGCCTGTCCAATCGTATTTAGCTGTTAAATATCGGCGAAGCGACATCATCAATTCGCCCGGATTGGCTTCCTGTGGGCAATGCGTGGAACATTCGCCACAATAATAACATTCCCAAGGTTTTAGCGATGCTTTTATATCATCTTCGAGACCAAGCGCACTTAACCGAACCATTTCGCGTGGGAATGATACATCTTCAGTCGATAGCGAACAAACGGCAGTACAGTTGCCGCAGTTGTAGCAGGCATTGAAATTTACAGCACCGTATTTATTCAGTTCTTTTCCAAATGCAGGATTTATTTTTGCCATTATTTGTTCAATTTATAGGTATAATACTCATCCATATCGTCGACTTCGCCTGTTTTTACAAAACCATATTTTACGAGCGACATTAAATAATAAACCACTTCATGAGTAGGCATATCGATTTTTTCGGACATTTGTTTCACGGTCAAATCTTCCTCTTTTAATGCATCAAGCATTTTCCTTTTGATAGCATTAAATTCCTTCAGATTTTCTTTGGCCTGCTCAGGTATTCCTCCCAATTTTTCGCGCAGGTATTTTGCTGTTTTTCCTATTTCTACTTCCATTCTTCAATAATTATTAATTTTTAATTATGAATTATTAATTAAACAAGTGCATCAATCATACTCATTATTTCCTTACTCGAGCAAGCTATCAGATTCACTGCATCGGGCTCACAAACAGGAGCACACATACCGCAACCTTTACATACCGAATTGTTGATTTCGGCAATTACTTTTTTACCATTTTCAACTTTGAGTATCGCGTCGAACGGACAAGCTGCTTCGCAAGCGCCACACCATGTACACTTTTCGGGGTCGATAGTTGCCACTAACGGGTCGGTTTCTAATTCGCCTTTACTAAGTATGGAGTACGATTTTGTTGATGCTGATAATGCTGAATTTATCGATTCGGTAATGTTTTTTGGTCCCTGACAAGCTCCTGCAATGGTAATTCCATCAATCACAGTTTCTACCGGGCGAAGTTTCATGTGTACTTCGTTGTAGAATTTATCGCGTCCTTTTGGTATTTTAAATAACGACCCAACCGAATTATCCGCACGTGGCACCATACCGGTTACCAATACTACCAAGTCGGCTTCTACTTCAATTTCACGTCCATTGGTCAAAATATCATTAATTTTTACAATGGTTTTCTTGCCTTCGGTAGCTACAGTTGGCAATCCGTCTTCGTACGATTGCAGGTAAATATCACCCTGTCGTAACGAATCGGCATACAAAATTTCCTGTTTTCCGTAGGTACGCAATCCCCTGTTAAAATGGTAATTGTTGATTTCGGCAAATTTTCCTTTTGCTGTAACGGCTGCATGAATGGTTGATGTACAGCAGTTTCGCGAACAATAGGTATTTTCACCTTCAGTCTGTCGGCTGCCAACACAATAAATATAGGCTATGTTTTTAATTTGTTTTCCGTTATAAACAAGCTTATCAAATTGAGTATCAATCAAGCGTTTAAACTGAGGCAATGTAATTACATTTTCGGATGTTGCATATCCAAACTCACCATATTCGGGTGTGTACGAATCGAATCCGGTAGCCATAAGTACCGAGCCAACATTGATTTCAAGTATTTCTTCTTTTTCGGAAAAATCAACCGCTTTACAAACCTTTTCGCACTCACCACAACGGGTACAATGCTTTATGTCGATAACCGGAATTTGCGGATATTCGCTCGGATAGTTTTTATAAATTGCTTTTCGATTATTTAAACGGAAATTAAACTCATCCGGAACTTCTACCGGACAAACTTCGATAGCGCGTTTCAAATCGTCGGGATGACAAGCAGAAGCCTTTATAAAACGAGGAGTTTTGCGAACTTTCAACGAAATATTACCCACACTACCTTTATTTTCAATCACTTCCGAGTTGGTCATAATTGTAATATTGTCGTGTTTCATAAGTTCATTGTAAAGGCGTTTCACCATATCTTTACCACTCTCGGTGGTAGTCGAAAGCGAATCCCATTGCGCCACACGTCCGCCAACAAAAGGTTCTTTTTCTATCAGAATAACCTCTGTATCCTTTTCGGCAAGCGAAATAGCTGCTTTTATTCCGGCAACACCTGCACCAATTACGGCAACTGCCTTTGTAGCCTTAATTTTATTTGTTTCAAGTGCTTCGGCATAGCGCGATTTGGCAATAGCAGCTTTTACCAAATGAATGGCTTTTTCAGTAGCACCCATTTTATTATCGGAATGTGCCCACGAAGCCTGTTCGCGAATATTAGCATGCACGTAGGTGTATTTGTTCAAATCGGCACGGATAGACACATTTCGGAATGTGAGTTGGTGCAACTTTGGTGAACACGAAGCCACAATTACGCCGTCCAATTCATTGGCTTTAATATCTTCCACCATATCGCGCTGATTGGCATCGGAACAAGCAAACATAGTTGTTTTAGCGATGAAAACAATATCCTCACCCTCAACTGATTGGCGCACTTTTTCTACATCTACATAATCGGATATATTTCCACCACAATGACAAATATAAACGCCTATTTTTTTTGGTTTTTTTTCCATAACTGATTATTAATAATCCAATGTTATAATTCTACCTTTTGTAAAATTAAAGAATTTGTCCTTTTGAGCAACCTGAACGCCAAGCATTAAATCTTCCGGTTTATAACCAGCAATCTTTAAACAAGTAGGACAAGCATATACGCCCACTTTCATTTCGGCTAATTTTTTAATATAAGTATGTGCCGACTCAAAATCACCATAATTCAAATCTTTAGAACCTTTTACCAGCAATTCTACAGCTTTTATATCCATATATACTAAAACTGCTTTATCTTGCGCCATCATAAGCGCCATTTTAAGCGGCATCAATACTTTATGCGGGTCGTTATATCCTTCAGAAATATGAATAAATACTCCGTCGCGAAGTGAGTCAACGATACAACACGAATCTACTTTGCCCATAGACGAATTCATGTTCATCATGGATGAGTGGTCTTCCTGAGCCGGTTTTTGATTACACGAAATAATTGTAACCAATATTACGATTGACAATAAAATCTTTTTCATATAATATTTTTTTAATGGTAAATCTAATTTTGTTGATTTATAAGATAACTAATAGCCTCTGACGAAGCAGCACCGGCCGATAAAATAGAATCCGGAATATCCATAGGTCCGGTAGCAGTACCTGCCACAAAAACGCCTTCGATACTTGTTTTGGCCGGACTTGCTAATGCATCGCTTTGTCCCACGAAATTAAATGGATCGAGTGTAAGTGTTTGGTTTTCGAAAAACTTATCGATACCTGTATTTGGCAAAACGCCGGTCGATAAAATCACCATATCGTGTTCAGCTTCCTGCAATTTACCTTCGTTAATATCTTCGTACCGGAGAATAAGATTTCCGCCTTCTTTTTCCGAAATTCGTCCGATTTTTCCTTTTACAAAGTTCACACCCATGCCTTTAGCTTGCTGGTAAAACTCTTCGAAACCTTTACCAAACGATCGGATATTGATATAATAAATAGTTACATCAGCCATAGGCAATGCACCCATTAGGAGTTGAGCTTGTTTGATGGAATACATACAGCAAATTTGCGAACAAATAGGGTTACCCACCGAGGCATCGCGCGAACCCACACAAAGCACATAAGCAATTTTATCAGGCACTTTTCCATCGCCGGGGCGTAAAATAGTGTTGAACGGACGGGTTGGAGCTAACTCACGTTCCATTTGCAGGGCAGTAATTACATTTTTGTGTTGTCCGTAACCATAGCGAGGCATTTTTTTAGCATCAAACATATCGAATCCGGTGGCAACCACAACTGTTTTAACGTGCAGATTCATGATTTCAGTTTCCTGTGTAAAATCAATACAGTTTGTAGGGCAAACTTTTTCGCAAGCACCGCAAAGTGTACAATTATCGATATCGATAGCGGCAGCTTTCGGGCTACAAATACTGAACGGAATAAATGCCGCTTTGCGCCCAATAAGTCCGAATTGATATTGGTCGCGCACATTTACCGGACAGGCTTTTTCGCACAACTGACAAGCAGTACAGTCTTCCACACGCACATAACGTGGGTGTTTGGTAACTTTGGCTGTAAATTCGTTGTCGCTTAATTTTTTGATGTTGCTAACTTCGCTTCCGGTGAAAATGGTGATATTCGGGTGACGCGAAATTTCGGAAACTTTGGGTGTGGTAATACAGGCAGCACAGTCGAGTGTAGGAAACACTTTACTGAGCATAATCATTTTGCCACCCACCGATAGCTCTTTATCCACTAATAAAACTTTGTAACCGGTGTTAGCCAAGTTTAATGCCACTTCGCCACCAGCAATTCCGGCACCGATTACCAAGGCATCGTAGGTAATATTTTTAATAGGATTACTGCCCCCAACCCCTAAAGGGGAGCTGGAGTTAGTTCCATTTGGTATGTTAGATTCTTTTTCCATTATATCTTGAAGTAAAATCAATACTAATATTTATTCCCCCTTCTGGGGGTTAGGGGGCTGTTTTCAAAAGATATTCGTTGAAGGTGCGCATTTGTTTTACAAATGATTCGCTACATACCGAACAGATGGCAGCCATACGCAAACGTGCTGGCTCAATCCCTTTTTCTTTCATTAAAATATGCGTTTTGCCAACCAGATGACCTGTTTTTTCGGTGCACGATTCACCAAAAACGCAGTCGCTACCATCGGCAGCAATAAATACACCGTCGAAACCTTTTTCGTAGGCATATAATATCCAGCTTGGTTTTATGCCACTCGAACAAGGTACAGCAATAGTGTATACTGTTGGCGGATAATGAAGTTTGAGTAATCCGGCCATATCGATGGCGGGGTCGGAAATTTTTTCGGTGGAAAATACTAAGATTTTCGCACTCTTTTTGTTAAGTTCTCCCATGATGGTCGATTTAAAAGTTGTTTTGAACGCAAATTACGCAAATGAACGCAAGTTTATGATAGCGATAAACTTCTTTCATATTTGTGTAAATTAGCGTAATTTGCGTTCTGTTTTTTTTCAGAAGAAATTATTTTTTCTTCATATACACTTTGAAATAGCCATTTTCTTCTACCCAACCCATGTATTCGTGACCTTGTTTGCCACACCATTTTGGGATGTCTTGTTTTGTACCTTCGTCCGACGAAAGTATTTCCATTACATCACCTGCTTTGATAGTACCAATGGCTTTTTTAGCTTCCAAAAGTGGACCGGGACAAGCTGTTCCGCGTGCGTCAACCGATTTAGCTACATCTACTGATTTTAATTCTTCTGTTGTCATAATATTTAATTGTTATTTTGCCCTGCGGGCGTTATTTGTTTCACGTTGTTATGCCCTTTGGGCGTTATTTGCTTCGCGTTAATTGGTGCTTCGCACGTTGTTTTGCCCTTTGGGCGTTATTTACTTCGCGTTGTTAGGTGCTATGCACGTTGTTTTGCCCTATGGGCGTTAATTTTATTAATAACGTGCGAAGCACCATTTAACGGCTTTAGCCCAATGAACGGTGAAGCCTTTTAACGTGCGAAGCACCAATTAACGTGTAGCCAATAAACAGCCGAAGGCTAAATAAAGAGTTGTATTGAACTTTCGCTGGCATCGGCCACAAATGTAGCAGCTCCTGCATAGCTTAAATGTGGATAATCTATGAATTCTTCTTTTTTGAAGCCCATAAGTCCCATCGACATTTCGCAGATAACGATTTCGATACCCAGTTCGCCAGCTTCTTTAAGCATAGTATCCAACGACATAACGTTCTGTTTTTTCATCAGATACGAAATCATTTTAGGACCCATACCACCCATATTCATGTTTGAGAGTTTGAGTTTACCAGTACCATTAGGGAGCATGGCGCCAAACATTTTCGAAATAAAGTCTTTTCCTTGTGCCGATTTTTTAGGGTCGCGAAGTGCTGAAAGCGACCAAAACGAGAAGAATAGTTTTACCTGTGTATCCATAGCAGCTGCAGCAATGGAGATAACAAAAGCTGCTAATATTTTATCCAAATCGCCCGAAACTACTGCGATTGACAATTGATCCAAGCGTGAACTTTCGAGTTTCGAAACTTTGCCTTTTAATTCGTCGATTTGAGCTTGTAACTGTTCGATAGTTACTTCTGTTGATTTTTCCATTTTGAATCTTATTTATTGATTAAAGAATTTTTTCTGCAAATGTATTGCGGAAATTTTTATTTAATGAATAAAACAGCGTGTATGTGAATACATTATTTTGTGATATGCATCACAAAAAAGCCACCTGAAATTTCAGATGGCTTTAGAAAGTTGGTGTGTCATCATTTATTCTTACTGTATGTATCATAAAAATTTCCCTATTAATAGTTCAATGTGCAAATATTCAAAACGTCTCTCTGATTGAATAACATACAGACTCGAAATTTTGATTGCGGAGACGGACAAGTTCTCACAGTCAGTAGTTAAAGAAATACGAATAGCTGCAAGTGCGAAATTTCACGCTACGAAAAGCAGGGGATGAATAATTTAATGATATAAGCACAGACATTCAAAACAAGACAAAAACTGTTAGAAAACATTGATTTACATGAAAAGAAATTAAGATTTTATTCGTTAATTTGCAACAATCTTGCGCAGACAAAAAAACAAAGAAAAGAAATAAAAGAAACGCAACACCCCGAACGCAAAACACCCGCCAAGCTGAGCTCTTGACGGGGTGTTGCGATTCGTCAGTGGCCTAACAAGTTTTAAATGGAACTTTCGGTATGCGGGTGGCTTCTAATTTCGCTCTTATGGCGAATGAATGTTAAATCCTATTTTTTAGATTATTAATTGTAACTTTAGTAATGTAGTATTAAGAAATAATAAATAATTATATTATGAAAAAGCATCTTATTATTTTAGGGGTTATGGGCTTTATCGTTAGTGGGTTTACTCTTTTGGGAAATAGTTTGCCAACAGATAAATCGAATTTATTTACCGGTTCTGGTAATTGCTTATTATGTCATTCAGGTTCGGCAGGGGTGTTAATGAATTCAGCAGGTAGAGACGTTTCTCCTCCATATCATTGGAAATCCAGTATGATGGCAAATTCTGCTAAAGACCCTTACTGGCGAGCAAAAGTTAGTTCAGAAGTTGAAGAGAATCCTCATTTAAAGGTAGTAATTGAAGATAAATGTGCAACATGCCATGCGCCCATGGGACGTACTGAGGCAATATATGACGGTAGAACACATTTTACGTTTGACGAACTGAAACAAGACCCATTGAGTTTAGATGGTGTAAGTTGTGCTGTATGTCATCAAATTGACCCGGATAATTTGGCAACTGTTGAAAGTTTTTCGGGGAAATACCACATTAAGCCAGATAAAAAAATGTATGGGCCATATAGCAATCCGTTTACCACATCCATGGTTAATAATACGGGTTATACCCCTGTACACGGTACCCATATTGAATCATCTGCCCTATGTGCAACATGTCATACCCTTTCTACACCTTATGTTGACCAAGCCGGTAATGTTGCAGGGTATTTTCCGGAGCAAATGCCTTACTATGAGTGGTTGAATAGTGTTTATCCGGCGCAAGAGATGTCTTGTCAGAAATGCCACATGCCAAGTGTAAATGAAGAAATGAAGATTTCATCTCTTCCCGGGAATTTAGTAAACAAACGTAATCCTGTATTCGAACATCATTTTGTGGGAGGAAACACAGTTATAAATAAGTTGTTGAAAGATAATTACACAGCGCTCGGTATAAATAGCGACATTTCGAACCTTGACATTACCGCTTTTTATACATTAGAGAATTTAAAAAGCAATTCAATAGAAGTAAGTTCAAATGTAAGCTCAAATTCCAATGAAATAGTTATTGATTTAATTCTAAAAAATAAAACGGGTCATAAATTGCCGACCGGATTTCCAAGTAGGCGAATGTGGGTTCACTTTTATGCTTTAAACGAAACAGGGGATACGATATTTGAATCGGGAAAATACGACAAGCAAGGCAATATTCTTTATCAATCAGATTTTGAATCTCATCACGATACTATTTCTAACGAAAAAGATGTTCAGATTTACGAAGCTGTATTAGGAAATACTGTAAACGAAGTAACCACCATTTTGTTGGAAGCATCTCAATATTTAAAAGACAATAGATTACCTCCAATAGGTTTTGTTAATAGTCAACCTTACGATAGCCTTATATCAATATGGGGCAATGCCAGGGAAGATGTTAACTTTAATAAAAACAGCACCGGTGTAGAGGGTTCAGGATCAGACCAGATTACTTATAAATTCTCTTTTGGAGGAAGTATTTTAAAATATGGTTTTGAGATTTGTTATCAGAGCATAAAACCTGATTATATCAATCACATTTCGAAGTCAGCCACAAATGATTCGAAACAATTCATAAAAATGTTTGATAGTGAAAACTTACCCAAAACCGAAATGATTTTAAAAAAGGAACATATTTATTCCCTTACAAATATCGAAGAAGCCACAACATCTCAATGGAAGATGTTTCCAAGTCGCACCAATGGAGAGCTTAACATTCAAGGATTAACACATTGGCCGATTTCTTATAGTATTTATACTTTAAATGGTAAGATAATTAAGAATGGTAAATCAAACACGTCATTCATACCTTTGAAGTATAATAAAGCAGGTAATTATTTCGTAAAAATCGAATCAGGCGATAAGAAAAAAACATTTAAAATAATTTACTGACCGGAATGATTTAAAGAACAACATACCGCCAACATCGTGCATAAAACAGCTGGCAGTCTGTGGCTTATCGAGCACTACAACTCTTATAAAAAGTAGTTGTAAATTGACAGGAAACAGCTTTGAAATGCCAAACGTTTCATACACGTAGCCGTGGACGGACAAGTTCTCAAAGTCAGTAGTTAAAAAAACTACGGAAAGCTCCTAGTGTGAGATTTCACGCTACGAAGAGCAGAGATTAAAATTACTATATACCTTTGATTAGATTTCTACTCATTCGTTGGTGCGGCTGCAATCGTTTTTTGCGGGGGAGTAATTGTGTATTCTTTGGATGTTATGGTTATGCTTCGTTCAAAATCATCAAACAATTGAGATAAATTGCCTTTTGTTTCCTGTAAAAAGAAAGCATTTAGTTTGTGTCGATTTTTAATCGTGTACTGCGTGTAGAGCTTGCCAAAATCACTTAGTTTTTCGGTATATGTAAATGCGTTTCCGGTGTTTTTTATTTTGGCTATCAGGCGTTTACCATTTGCGTCGTTGAGAATAAACTCAAAGAAGTCATCAATTAGTTTTTCGAACGCTTCGATTTGTTCTTTTATCTTCTCTTCCAGCTTGTTGCGTTTTTCTATCTCTTTCAGAATATTGTATTTTGCACCGGGTCCTATTGGCGGCTCACCTGCTCCTGCTCCTTTGTTTCGTCCTTTCGTTTCCTCTTCAATGGGTGCAATAATCCCAATTTTATTATCGAAATAGATTTCTACATCATCCACATCCGTACCTGTCGATTTGGTTGCCTGACGGTAAATGATACTGAATTTGTGCCAAAACTCGGTAAACAATTCATCGGATAATTTCTTGTCCAGTTCAATTACAAATTCAATCAGGTTCAGGATTCTGAAATAACTATTAACGCTGGTTTTTAACTCTTTGGCTTGCTCAACATTATTCTGAATATACACCCGAAACGCAGATTCTATTTCTATCATCTTGCTTTTAGCAGTATATGCTGTACTGTATTGTTTGAACAATTTGAAATTCGCCTTAAACAAGTCGTTTTTATTGAGTTGCTTGTAAAGTTCAAGCAAAGTTTTCTCATCTTCGAGCGGTGCAAAGTCCGACACAACCACATTGGAGAAATGCTCAAATGCCTGTTTTATATTCTTTACATTCACATTCAGGTGCGAAAAATCAACAATCTTACAGTCGTTTTTATCTTTTGTAATTCGATTTACGCGCGAAATTGTCTGAATCGCATTGATACCTCTTATTTCTTTATCAAGAAACAAAGTATGCAGTTTTGGTTCATCAAAGCCGGTTTGGAGTTTATCAACCACAATGATTAATCCGTTTTTTGCCAACTTGAAGTTTTGCAATACCTGTTTTTCGTTGATGCCACCATTTAAACCGTTGGGCGATTCAACTCCCTGACGCTCCGAATAGACAGTATAAATTGGTGCTTCGCTAAACCGCTCGTATTTCTTTTGGGCTGCTATGGCTTGCGGATAATATCTGTCAATCAGCTTTTTATACTTTATAGCATTGGGAATAGACGAAACGGCAAGCATGGCTTTTGCTGTACCACGAATGTTGTGATAAACCGCCGAAAGCAACCTATCTACCACAAAATGAGCTATCGCATCAATTCTTTCGGGGTCTGAATAAATTTTCTCTTTGCGAATTTGATAGCGTTTTTCGAGTTCTTCTTCCGTCAACTCTTTATCATTGTAGCCGGTGTCGCCTTCAAAACCTTCCAATTTATTTTCGGGCAATTGAAAAAACATTTTAGCCGATACAGGGACAATTCCCCGAAGCGGATTGAAAATATATTCATCTTCAATGGCTTCCTTCATAGTATAGCTATCAAACGGAACCCACAGTTTTTCACCTTCAGCGTATTTGTTATACTCGCCAAAACGGGCAAGTGTGTGGTCGCTGGGTGTAGCAGTGAAACCTATAATCAGGTTTTTCTTTTTGCGAGCGGTTTTGTATGTATCGCTATTGTCGAAAGTGCTTTGCAACTCATCGAATAGTGAAACCATATCTTCATGCTGATCACCTGAATTGCTTCGGTGAACCTCATCGATAATAAAGCAAACCCGCATAGCTGCTAAACGATTGATAGCCACTTCGTCTAAAAACTGATTGGTGGTGGCGTTGTCTTTACTGGTTACAGCCGAAAATTTCTGAATATTGACTACCACAATACGTTCTGAACTACTCAATGCCCTTTTGAATGATGTTTTGTCGAATGCTTCGATAAACATTCCTTTCTGAATGTTCATGTTGTGGAGCATGGTATCTAACTGGTCGCGGAGTTGCAAACGGTCTACCACAATCATTATTTTATCGTAAATAAATTTGCCATTTTCGTCGTGCATATCTTTCAGTTGCAGAGCCGTCCAACCAATGATATTACTTTTACCAAAACCTGCTGCGTATTGCAACAACAACGAATACACATTCTTATTGTTCTGATATTTAAGCCGTTTGTCTACAAGTTCCTGAATCTTGGGTTCGCTTGCTCCTTTTGCGCGAAGTTCGGCTTCTAACTTTTTGATAAAATAATCCGGTTCCTTTTCGTGCTCAATAAATTCAGCAATTTTATCTGTAATTTTATCCGTGCCAAACTTTTGTTTGGGGCGAGGCGAAATCAATCGACCGTCATTGTGTTTGTATTCCTTTTTACCTTTAGCCGCTACTACCAGTTCGCGCTCCAAAAAGTTATAATACAGTATTTCTTTCTCAATCATGCGTTTGGAATACAATGCTCTGAAAACCTCTTCGAAACGTTCGGTTTGCGAAGCTTGCGGTTCACGCAACGGATAAGCTTTAAATACTTTGAGAATGGCGCGTTGATATTGCTCAAAATCGAAATTGGTAGTTACTGCCGTTTTTATTTCGTCGAACAGAGGCGCAGTATTACGCAATACAAAGGTGTTTTGAATATCCGTGGCAGTAATGTGAATTGCTTTATCGAAAATTCGCAGAAAATTACGGCGTATGGTTTGCGAAACGTCATTCCCGTTGGCAATTTTCAGGTAAGCTTCCACCGCACAACGGTAATCGTTGGTTACTTTCGAGCGACCACTTTTGCGGGCATCCTGATTGTTCCAATTGCTTTTTAGCTCCGAATAACCCAGATAAAAACCATTCAGAAAGAAAGTCAAATCAGGGCGGAACGAAAACAGTATTTTCCCCTCGTGTTTGTATTTATAGGGCAGTTCCTGCACCACGCTGAATATATTTTCCTTGAAATCTTGATCGCCTCTGAGTTCCGAACCACTTGGCGCATAAAGCGAGAATGTAAGCCCTTGAAACGTAAAGTTTTTGTTGCTGTTAAAAAACAAAGCCATATTGGCACTCGATTTTATACGGTCGAGTAAGAAAGGAATTAATTCGGCAAATAATTCCTTTTCATCGTTCCCGTACTTACGAAGTAATTTCCGGTAATTTGCCTGATTAAAAGCAGTTTCGGACAGAAACGCTTTCAAATCTTCTTCAATTACATAATCTTCCGAAACAGTATTGGCTGTTACTTCTTTGTAGCCTAATCCGTCGGCCGAACACAAAAAATTCAGCAAATAACCTCCTTGTAAATCGAGTTCGTGCATAATATGTTTTGTTTATTTTTTTTCGTATCAATTACTTGACTATTTCCAAAATGATAGTATATTTGTAGCGTCATTAATTGATTTGCCATGATAATTACTGTAAAAATAAATACCGATTCCGCAGCCGGAAAACGATTGGAAAACGAACTTCGACGTTATCCCGAATCTGTTGAATTTATCGAACCAACCGTAGTTGCAGAAACTACCTCCACTGCTTATGCTACAGCTACAGAGATTTTTGAACAAGTTGGCGAACCTATAAACTCTATATCGGCAGCCGAATCGGCAAAACTTGCTTTCAGCAGATTAGGCGAAAAATACAATCGCACGTTCGATAATAAATATACGCGATGAGGAAGTATGTTGTCCGTATTTCAGATGCTGCACAAAACGATATATTTGAAATAATCGATTACATTTCTGAAATTTACAAAGCACCACTCACCGCCGAGAAATACCTGATTGAATTATACGATGACATTTTCTCATTAGAAAACTTTGCCGAATCAATATCTGTTTCTGACAAAACAGACATTTTAAAATTTGGCTTAAATGCCCGAACTATCGTATTTAAAAAATTAATCATTGTTTATACTGTACATTCCAATATTGTTCTTGTTAAAGCTGTAATTTCAGGAGCATTAGTAAAAAATTAAATCCTTATTTTTCAATCCGTTACTTTTAGTTGACCCGTTACCACATCATTTATCAAAGTCTTCCGAAGCTGTGTGAGTTTCGCGATTTGCTCACCGATATTAGTAAGTATAGTGTCTATTTGAGTGATTTTTTCATCCAGATAATTGGCAATTGCTGTCTGTTCTTCTAATGGTGGATATAAAAGTGGAATAACGCTCATTTCATTATTCATTATTTTAGCTCCATTTGTATCAATTCTTTTGTTATGTTTTGCAGCTATTTGTAAAGCATAAAGAATAAAATCAAGATTTTCTTTTCGCTTTTTTGGTTTTAATGTTCCACATACATTTGTACAGTTAAATTTTCCTTCCCGTTTAAATAAAGTTCCAGCATTTGCACCATCTGTTGTCCATGTCAAAAGAGTAGCATTGAAATCAAATGTATCAATATAACCTAAACAGCCATTGTTTTCTGTTTGAGAAGAATATACAGGATATTTACTATCATCAACTAATTCATCTTGTCCAATCACACGACCTCTTCCAATATAAAAAATCTCTTTAACCCTTTTCACCTCCCAATGCTCAGGTATCATTCCAATCCACTCAACACCACTATTTTTTAGTAAAACATTTGGATTTAATCCTCGGCAGACCGTTTCGTTTATCAAATTACGGCGTAAGGCTTTGTATTTTGCTGTTTTTGCTGTAAGAAGTTCTATTTTGCGGTCAATGACGGTGGTTTTTTTGTCGAGATAGTTGGCAATGGTTTCTTGTTTCTTAAATTCAAGAAATGGTAACATTAACCTTTTAACTTTATCAACAGAAAGACCAGGTTGAGCTGCCGAAATTGCATATTGATTGAGATTCATAACGTCAAGTAAAAATGCATACCATCTTTTATGAACATTCAATCTGTTGTAAACAACTACTGCATGTTCTGTAGCCCAAAATTTTCCTCTGGCAAAATTTACATTACCACATAATGCACCTTGTCTACCAATAAGTATATATTCTCCGTTGTGGTTGAATTTACTAGAGTATCCACGTAAACCATTACCGCCAAACACAGGATAGTTATTGTCATTATCAAATTCATTAGCATCAATAAAATATCCGCTTTGATATTCTCCGAGGTCTTTCACCCTCTTTACTTCCCAATTTTCAGGAATTTCTCCCAGCCACTCTATCCCCGAAGGTTTATATTTTTCGTAGCGTTTCATAGCGATAAACTGGATTCAAGAGTTTCTAAATCGTTTTCAAGCTGTTTTAAATCAGCTAAAATATCCTGAATATCTTCCAGTTTTTCGGGTTTATAAAACACCTTATTGAAATTAATTTCCACACCTACGGTATTATCCAGATACTCAAACGGACGAGTTACGTATTTTGCCATAAATGCAGCAATATTGGCTCGGTTTTCGTCCTCATTGGGCGAATAGGCAATAATTTCGTAATCCTTTTGCAAGTCGGGCACAAGCTCAACCGTAATACTATATTTGTCTTTGGTTGTTTTGGTGGATTTTTTGAATGTGGATTTAATTTGAATTTTACCACAACCAAGACGTTTGCCTGTGTTGTCATTTTGCAATGGGGCATGCCCCATTGTGAAAATGGTTTCTTCTTCGCTGTTGTAGGTATAGAATTTTCCATCAGCCTCTACAATCAGATTGCTTTCTTTGTAATCGAAAGCATTAATAGCCGGTGCAATAATTGCATCGTAACGCTCTGTCAAAGTGAGGGTTTCACTCGAAGTGAAGCCCTCACTATCAGTCAATTCAAAAGTTGTGAGTTCAAAAGTGCCTTCTTCGCCGGTTTGAGTAATTCGGGTCGGTTTTAGTTTTATTTTTTCTGCTATAAACTTGCCTTCGCTATCTACATTGGTAAGCATAATAGATTGTTTGTTGTAGTAGAAATGCCATTTGTCGAAAACTCGCGCAAAATCATTGTCCTCAAAATCGACCAATGCTTTGATAATTTCGGCACGGTTTTCCTCGCTCATTTCACGGCGTTTCTTTCCCTTGCTCTTTTTCAATGGCACATATTTACTGCTACCATCAATCAGTATGATTTTATCTTTTCGTTCGGCAGGTTTGTTTTTGTTGAAAACCCACAAGTAGGTGTAAATTCCGGTATTGAAAAACTCATCGGTGGGCATTTGTATAATGGCTTCCACCCAATCTTTATCAAAAAAGTACTTCCTTATGGTGCTTTCGCCACTTCCGGCATCGCCACTAAAGAGCGATGAGCCGTTGTTTACAACTACCGCAATTCCATCATTATCTAAATGATAAACAATGTGTTGGTCGAAAAGCAACTGACCATCCGATATAGCAGGTAAAGCCACAAAACGACCTGTTTTGTCGGTTTCGATGGCTTTGCGGTAATCTTTCCAGTCCACACCATAAGGAGGATTTGCCACAATTACATCAAAAGTTTTATCTATAAATTTTGTTTCGGTCAATGTATTTCCATATTCAATTTCAGAATCGATACGGAATCGACTTTCAATTTTTGCCAGGGCATAGAGCGACGAATTCCAGTCCATCCCATAAGTTTTAGTTGGTCGGTTGGTTTTCGAACTTAGCTTATCTTCAATCCCAAAAAGTAAGTTTCCACCACCACAAGTTGGGTCGAGAAGCGTCAAAAACTCTTCGTTATCCTG
>Ga0247839_1004735_pt1 | contig 17133 bp, 12 predicted proteins | sample LaCruzMarch2015__6_FD_192405 | JGI IMG/M metagenome (GOLD analysis project Ga0247839, IMG submission 192405) | Freshwater microbial communities from meromictic Lake La Cruz, Castile-La Mancha, Spain - LaCruzMarch2015_16m | ecosystem: Environmental > Aquatic > Freshwater > Lake | place: Spain... | reverse complement strand
TAATTGGCGGTTTGCTTTCCTCATTAATTCTTACCGTATTTTTAGTTCCAATGATTTATTATTTGGTAGATTCCTTGAAATTACGAATGAAAAATTAGGAATTACGAATGTGGCATTTTAAAAATAAAACTATTGCAATTTTTGCAATAGCAACAATTTTATTTTCATTTATAGAGCCAAAAGAAGCAGTTTATTCTTTAACGGTTACTGTAAATAATTTGCGCAATCAAAACGGTGTAGTTCAATTTGCATTGTATAATAAAAACGGATCAATTCCTGATGAAAAGTATAAAAACTATTACAAAATAACTGTGGGAGAAATTGTAACTAATTCATCAAAAATTACTTTTACAAATATTCCAAAAGGAAAATATGCGGTTAATGTTTTACACGATGAAAACAGGAACGGAAAAATTGAAAAAGGATTTATTTTACAAATAGAAGGAGTTGGATTTTCTAACTTTAAAAACATAGGTTTTACCAACAGACCCAACTTTATAAAAGCCAGTTTTGATTTAAGTGAGGATAAAACTATAAACGTAAAAATGGTTTATTTCTAAATAAAAACTAGTAATTTCTATTATCAAAATAATCTTTGCGTTTTGGATATTTTAACTCCTGTAAAACTCCAGATTTTGGATTGATTTGGAAGTTAAAAAATGAAAATCCTCCGGGTGCAATTGGACTCCAACTAAAGGTAAACACCCAGCAATGTAAATCGCGTTTTAGGTCAATAAATAAACTAGCAATTTTTTTGTTTACAAAGTCGTAGCCTGATGAATAACCCAATGACCAGCTTTTAGTTAAGGTTATGTTTCCACTAAATCCTAATGTTTGAATATATTCAGTTTTGTTTAAATCTCGGTAACTATTTGCCTGATATTGTATAGCATAATTTAAATTAAGCGACCAAGGTAAATCGTAGGCCATATAGCCCCATTTTTCGCTTTCTTTTTTTCGAATTTCTTTTTTCTTTTTCTTTCCTTCAAAAGTGGCTTGCGAAAGTCCATATCCAAAATTCAAATTGGCATTGGTAATTTTTCCAAATGTACCATCGTTGTTAAAATAATACTGATTTACCCTTTGAATTCGGCTAAAATTATTTTGAGTTACAATAATATTTTGATAAGGATCTAAAGTTGCATAAGCATTAACAGCCAATGTTTTGAAAAGTGTAGTACGGGCACTAATCGAAATATTGGAAAGATTCAAAGAATCGGCAAAAATGTTATAAGCGCCACTAAAACTCAAACTTTCTAATAGTTTAATTTTATTTTCTTTCATTGCAGTGTCTTTACCCGTTCTTAGTTTTAGTTCCAAATTATTGTTTAAACCAAAAGTTATATTTCCTTGTCTGCCTTGACCTGGCGAGCCTCCATAACTTCTTTCAAAAATGGAATATTTCATCATTTTACCTGTACTATCAGCTTGCACATCTCGAAAATAACCCCACATTTTATCACTAAAATCTGGTGTATAACTAAAACCAAAATTAGGGTCGGCTACATGCCTAATGGCTGCTACTTTTCCTTTTTTAAATGCTAGCATTCCGTACCATTTTGTACTTAACGATGCGCCAGTATTAAATGAAAACCACCTTCCAAATTCGCTTACTATATTGGATTGAACGGTATTGTTTACATATTCTTTTCTTACTGTTGTAGGAGCCCAAGTTTCGTTGTAATTTGCGCTTACACTAAGCACATAAAATTTAAATAATTTAAACGAGGTGTTTACAGGAATAGCATGTGAAATTCCATACCTAAAAGTGGTATCAATATATTTACCCCAATTTGTTTCATTACGTTGTTTAAATAAAACAGTGTCTATTGCAGTAAATGAATTACTAAATGCAGCACTGTAACTCATGTTAATTTTTTCGTACCAATATTCCGATTGCGGATTATTTCTGGGTTTAAAAGGATTGAAAGCAGCAACTGTAAAATTTACACTTGGTAAAGTAGCTGATAATGTTCTAGTTTGTAAGTTTTGAGATACATTAGCAGAAGAAGACAAGTTATATCTTCCATTTTTAAAACCTCTAGAAAATGAAATACTAGACTGAGAAGTGGAGTTAAATTGTGTAGCACTTCTGAGTGCATTTTGTGCATAATAATTTGAACTTACAAAATTTACACTTGCGCTAAAAGTAGTAAATGGCCTTGCTCGCCCATCCATTGAATGGTTCCAACCAATAGAATAAGTTCCTTGTTCATAATAACTTGCATCATCAGGATTTCCAAACTTATTGTTTCCAAATAAAATATTTACTCCACCGTTAAAACGATACCTATTGCTGTAATTAGATTTTACGTTCAGTGTCCAACTTAAATTGGTGTAAATATCACCAAGTAATGTTAAATCCATTTTTTCGCCTAAACCCAAGTAATATCCACCTTGGCGAATATTTGGTCCGCGTTGGGCATCTATTCCATATTGTGGTATAATTATACCCGATTGTTGTCCGCGTTTTAAAGGAAAAATTCCAAAAGGTAAAAATAAAGGAGTTTGAATTCCTTCAATTACAAAATTAGCTGGACCAGTAATTAATTTTTTTCCTGGAACTACTTTTATTTTTTTGGAGCCAATATAAAAATGAGGGTGTTCGGCATCGCAGGTTGTGTAATAGGCGCCATCAATATAAAAATTATTTTCAGGGTCACGTTTTACGTTTGTTCCTTTAACATAACCTTCGCCTTCTTTGGTTTTAAATTCCTTTAAATAGCCTTTTTTAGTAACAAAGTTATAAGTAATTTTTACTGCCTTGTAACTGTTTTCTCCTTGTTTAAAATCGGGAGCACCAATTATTGCACCAAGGCTATCCATTTTTCCCAAACTGGAAATAGTATTCCTATTTAGGTCTATTGTAATACGTTCAGAGCTGTTGTTTAGGTCCTCATAAAAAACCTTGGCTTGGCTATATAAATCGAAGGTTCGCACCGAATCAATATATACAATTGAATCTTTGGCGGTATATTTGACAATACTCTTTATAGCTGAATTATTCCTTGGCAAATAGTTAGGGTTTACTTTATTTAAGCTGTCGTTATTTAAATTGCTGTTTTTGTTATTTACACTGCTAGTGTCGGAAAATATTTCATTTGATAATCTGATAGTTGAGTCAAGTTTTGATTTTTTAATTGCGACAGAGTTATTGGAATCAATATTTTTATCTTTACTTTGCTGAGCAACAATAAAGTTAACATTTAAAAAACAGCTAATAAATACAAAAGCAAAGCAATTCAAATACCTTTTTGAAATAGGTAGGCTGTAAAAAAACAAATGATATGAAAGTTGATTATTCATTATTGAGGTTTGCAAAACTAATTAATCTTGGCAAATTCGCTAGGATTGAAAATTTCATGCCACTATTGGTGCTGTTGATATCTATCAACTCAGCATTACCTGCATTGAACAAACGTCAAGTAAAAACCATCGTTATAGATGCCGGTCATGGTGGTCATGATCCTGGTTGTCAGTATGGTGGAGTAAAAGAAAAAGAAGTTACTTTAAAAATTGCTTTAGAATTAGGAAAAAAATTAAGTGAAGAACTTTCTGATGTGAAAGTTATTTTTACCAGAAAATCGGATGAATTTGTAACACTTTGGGATAGAGCAAACATTGCAAACAGAAATCAAGCTGATTTATTTATTTCAATTCATTGCAACGCAAATAAAAATACAGCAGTAAATGGCACTGAAACATTTGCCATGGGATTACACAAAGCCGAAAGCAATTTAGATGTTTCTATCAGAGAAAATGACGTTATTTTAATGGAAAAAAACTACGAAGAACGTTATGAAGGTTTTGATCCAAACTCGCCCGAAACACATATTATATTGTCGTTACATCAAAATGCTTATTTAGATAAAAGCATAGATTTAGCTTCAAGAATAGAAAAATATTTTGTAAAAAATAAAGTAAATACCAGCAGAGGGGTAAAACAAGCGGGTTTTGTGGTGCTATGGAAAACTAAAATGCCAAGTATTTTAATTGAAACTGGTTTTTTATCGAACAAAAACGACAGAAAATTATTGACAAGTGCTGAAGGTGTTGATAAAATTACTGAAAATATTACAAATTCGTTGGTCGATTTTAAGCAATCAATTGAAAATGTACAAGTAAAAAATAACAATGACTAAATTACCATTTAGTTAAACATGAATAACCTTAAAAAATAACATGTTTAAATTTACTTGAAAAACTTTACTTTTGCTCAATATTATTATTCAAAATTTTTGTGAAAATAACTAAAGAAGCTAAGGTTGGTTTGTTTGTTGCTGTGGCAATAACATTTTTATATTTAGGATACAATTTTTTAAGAGGAAAAAAACTCTTTTCAACGTATAACACTTACTATGTAATTTATAATAATGTAGAAGGTCTTGCTCCATCTACAGCAGTATATGTAAATGGCTTTAAAGTAGGTCAGGTAGAAGAAATTTCGATGCCCGATATGCTAAAAACTGATAGTATTTTAGTTAAATTATTGGTACAAGGAAAAATTCAAATCAAATCAAATTCTATAGCATTGGTTACCAAATCGGGCTTGCTTGATGGAAATGTGATTAGTATTAATTTTGACGATAAACCAGCAGATATTTTAAAAGATGGTTCTTACATATTTGGAACCCGTGAAGAAGATTTATTTACTTCCATTAATAATATGGTTGGGCCTATAAAAACTAAAAGTGAACAAGTTTTAATTACTTTAGACAAAGTTTTAGGCTCACTCAGGCAAGTTTTTAACGAAAAAGGAACTCAGAATTTAACCAATAGTGTTGTTGATTTAAGTGGAGCATTACATGCATTGCGATTAACTTCTGAAAGTTTAAACGAAATTGTAAACCAAAACGGAAATTCAATTGGCAAAACTTTAGGAAATGTTCAATTAATTAGTTCAAATATTGCCAAAAATAACGATGAAATAAACAGAACAATAAAAAACTTTGGTAAACTGAGCGATTCTTTAGCAAGTTCTGATATTAAAGCAACCATTGAAAACCTGAGTGTTGTTACTAAAGAATTAGCAATGATTACTTCAAAAATGAATAAAGGTGAAGGTTCGTTGGGTAAAATGATGAATGATAAAGAGCTTTACGATAATTTAAACAAATCGACCAAAGAGCTAAACTTGTTATTGAAAGATATGCAACGTTATCCTGGTCGTTATGTTAACGTTTCGGTATTTGGTGGTCCAAGCAAAAAAGCAGAAGCTAAACGCGAGAAAGACATCAAAACTGGAACTTATAAACCTGAATAATTTTTACAACAATGAATAATAAATTTTTTAAAGGATTCTTTATTGGTGCAGTAATTACTGCAATTGCCGCACTTTTAGCACATAAAGTAGATTGGCAAAAACTGAAACGTGATTTGTTTCAAAACTAAAATAAAAAAACTCCCAAAACCTTTAGTTTTGGGAGTTTTTTTGCTTTAAAATTTGTAATAAAATTAATTTATTCAGGGAGTAGATGCTGATTTTGTTGTATCGGCAATTGCTTCCTCTTCATGTTCCGAATAATCTACTTCTGGAAATGCTTTAGGATCAATTTTTCTACAAGCTATTATTATAATTTCTTCAAATGAAGAACCTGCTAAATTTGAATTATTGTAAATATTTAACAAATCAGTTAACCTTTCCGATGATTTGCTTTTTGCTAAAGCTCTTTTTACCAATAATGCTGTTGCAATGTCTGTGGTAGATTCAGAATAACCTTTGTCCTTAATCCAACCTTTTACCGCAGCTCTTTTCCCAATGGTTTCTAACCAATCATCTTTTTTAGAACTTATGGCTATAATATCCATTGGTTCATATCTTTTTTTACTAATGGTTGATAAATCAGGACGAGCATACAAATCTGTTTTTTCAATCATAACTGCTGGTTTAGCATTAATGGCAACAAATTCAGCTTGAATCCAGCCTTCTTTGCCATCTAACATTTTTATAAAAACATATTTTTTGTTTTTGTTGTTTTCGTCCACTTCATTTTCCCCTAAAAAGAAAACTTTTTCTCCCAATGAAATATTTGAAATAAACTTACCATCCTTTTTTGAAGGCTCACTGATAACTGAAGCATTATCGTAAATGCAAACTGAAGCAACTTCTTCTTTGCTTCCACAAGAATTTATCATGATACTTAATAAAAACAGTACGGATAAAAACTTGAATTTTGGTTTTAAATTATTAAGAATCATTGTTTCAATTTTATTATTTTTCTGTAGTTGCTTTGCGTTTTTTGAAAAAATACAATCCCAATAATGCAATTAAGCCTATGTATAAAGTAGCCGATGATGCCATGGCAATGGTTTGGCCTTTTTGAACTGTTTTAGGTTCAAATTTAAACTCAATATTGTGCTTTCCTTCAGGAACAATCATGGCTCTTAACACATAATTGGCTCTGAAATGAGGAACCAATTTCCCATCAACATAAGCATCCCAACCTTTATCGTAATATATTTCGCTAAAAACTGCTAATTGCGCAGCATTGGCATTACTTTCATAAACTAATTTATTGGGAGCATAGCTCAATAATTTAATGGTAGCGCTGCTATCAAAATTAATTTTAAAACTAACCAATTCACCTTCGTAACGTTTGTCAATTACTGCCAATTGTTTTGAATTGAATCCAGTTAAAGCTTTTATTTCTTCATCGGCATTGGCTACTATTTTGGTATTGCTTACAAACCAAGCATTGCCATTGGCAGCAGTATTTTGTTGAACAAATTTCTGTCCAGTTGAATCACCTAAAATAATGTATTTTACATTTAACATGTTGTAACAATCCATGTTATTTTTTGATAATTGCCATTCAATTAATTCTTGGAATCTGCGCATTTTTGCACCATGATAACCACCAATTGATTTATGATAATAAGCAGTGATTGCATCTTTATCAAAATCGGTTGTGTTATTATAAACACGGTAATTAGGATCGGTATCTTTTAAAATTTCGGCATCTACATTTGTTTTTTCAAACAATACAGCAGCTTTCTTTTTTTCAAAATCACTGTCGTTTAAATAACGTTTATCTACTTGCCATAAATCGCCAACAATTAACAAACCAATAACGCTTATAAAAACAATATCTGTAATTTTTTTATTGAAATAAAACCAAATCAAAGCACATGCTGCGGCTATAAATGCAAACGAACGGAACGCATCTATTTGAAACAAACTCTCTCTATCTGCTTTAATTGCAGTAAGCAAAGTAGGGTCCATTCTATCATCGTTTAAGCCAGTAAAACTTGAGAACATTCCAGGCATTATAGCAAATAATAAACAAATACCAGCCAATATTCCACCACCATATTTTAAGCCATTCATCAAGTCTTTTTTAGAGATTTTATTGTTCAATAAATCGTTCAAACCAATTAAAGCTAATAATGGAAACAAAGCTTGAGTAATACATAAAATAAATGTTACTGAACGGAATTTATTGTACAAAGGAAAATAATCGAAAAACAAATCGGTTAATGGCATAAAGTTTTTACCCATTGATAAAAATATAGCCAATAACGAAGCAGATAAAATCCACCATTTAGCCCTTGATTTTACTACAATTAAACTAAACACAAACAAGAAACAAATGATTGCACCATAATAAATTGGACCTGCTGTAAAAGGCTGATCGCCCCAATAAATAGGCATTTGTTTTACAGCTTGCTTGGCATCGTAACCAGCAGCTTTATATATTTTAAAAGTTTCACTTTTGGTACTTAATTCACCACTACTTGAACCTCCATAAAAATTGGGAACCAGTAAAGTAAAAGGTTCCATAACTCCATTACTCCAAGCCAATGCATAATCTTTGTCTAATCCAGTACTGCCATTTTCGGCTGTTTTTTTACCGTCTTCGGCTATAGATAATTCGCTTGGAGCGCGTAAACTATATTTTCCATACTCTTCAGTAACTAACAAACCTGTAATATTGGTTCCAACGGCTACCAAAGCTGCTGCAGCTAAAAACACACCACTCAATAATAAATTCTTTAATGTTTTTTGTTTAATGGCATCAATTAATTCAAAAATTACCCAAGCTATGATTATAAAAATTAGGTAATAAGTTATTTGTAAATGGTTAGCTGCTAACTGAAACGAAAGGGCGATACCTGTTAGTAATGCACCCATAATTCTATTCTTATGAAAAGTCATTTGAATACCTGCAATTACTAACGGAATAAATGCAATGGCATTTCCTTTTGTTACGTGACCGGCATCAATATTTATAAAATTAAAACTACTGAAAGCAAAAGCAAGCGCGCCAATAATGGCCAACCAAGCATTTACTCCAAACACCAAAAGCATGATGTAAAAACAAATGAATAACAGAAAAACGGTATCGGTTGGATGTTTAAATACTTGCTGAAAGCTAAAATAAATATTGTTTGTCCAATTGCCACTGTAAGAAGCACCAATTAAATAGTTTGGCATACCACCAAAAATACTATTAGTCCAATAAGTTCTTTCGCCAGTTTGTTGTTCAAATTTAGCAGTCTCTTCGTAGGTAGCTCGCCACTGACTTACATCGTATTGTTTTAAAACTTTACCACCAAAAAATGGCTGAAAGTAAATAAACATGGCTAATAAAATTACACCAACTGCCACTAAATGTGGCAAAGCTTTTTTCATAAAATTGTTATTCATTTGGATTCAAAAAAATTTTGGTCGAATATAAGTTTTTGCCACAGATTTCATAGAAAACACAGATTATTTTTTATTGAAATTGAAAGTTGCCACAGATTACACAGAAGGCACAGATTATTTTTTATTTCCGTTGGCTAAAGCCGAACGGCAATTCATCTTTTGCTAAAATATAGCCAAAGATTTCACAGATTACACAGATTATTTTTTATTCTCGTATGCTAAAGCCAAACTGTTATTCATCTTTTGCTTTTATATAGCCACAGATTTCACAGAAAACACAGATTATTTATTAATTAGTTGCTGAGTTTGTAAAAGCATAGCTACAGATTGCACAGAAACCACAGATTATTTCTTAATTGGTTGATGAGTTTGATAAAGAATAGCCACAGATTACATAGAAAAGACAAATTATTTCTTTGCTAATTTCGTTTAGCCAGAAGCCAGTTGCTAGAAGCCAGCAGCAATTGCCAACTAATCAATAGCAAAACGGGTATAGTAACCAGTTCCGTTGAAAGCACGTTTACGTGGATGCACCTTACAAGCATCTGAGCAGGCGCCTTCCATTTCTAGGGCACATTCATCACACATATTAAATTGGTCATTGCATTCTACATTGGCACAATTTAAATTACGTGGCGCAGGTCCACCACATTTTTTACATGGTGAAATTACAGTAGGATTGACTTCATTGACAGGAACATTTACTCGTCCATCAAAAACATATAACATGCCATCAAAGTCTTTTCCACCAGTTTCTTTCGCATAACCAATTATGCCGTTGTGTAACTGATAAACATCGGTAAAACCTTCTTTGATTAATAATGCTGAGGCTTTTTCACATTTAATTCCACCTGTGCAACAAGTAATCACTTTTTTACCTTTATACTGTTCCAATTCAGCTATTTTCCCAGGAAATTCACGGAAGTTTTCCATATCCAAGGTAATTGAATTTTTAAACCTTCCTAAACGAGTTTCATAATTGCTTCTCACATCAATAATTACCACATCTTCTTGGTCTTTTAAGGCTAAAAATTCTTCACCTTTTAGGTGTTTGCCCGTTTCTTTGGTTGGGTCAATAACATTTGGGTCGCGCAAACCACTGTAAACAATTTCGGTTTTATACCTGCAGTGCATGCGTTGAAAAGCATGTTCAGCAACTTCGTCAATTTTAAATTCAGTTTTAGCAAAACGAGGATCAGCCACCAAATCGCGCATGTACTGTTCACAAGCTTCTTTGGTTCCGCTAATGGTTCCATTTATTCCTTCTTGGGCCACATAAATTCTTCCTCGAAGTTTTAAATTTTTACAATATGCCAAATGCAAAGGAGCAAAAGTTCCTGCATCTTCAATTCGGGTATAATTATAATATGCTAATACTAAATAATTTAATGGTTCACTCATCATGGGCTGCAAATATAAAATATTTTAACAGAGTAAAAATGGAAGTTTCAGAAGTTTTTGAAATGAAGTGGAAATTATACAAAATTCAACTCCTTCAGAGTTGTTTTACTTTCTGTTACATTTTCCCTGCATTTCATGCAGGGTTATTCAAATTCAACTCCTTCAGAGTTGTTTCTCGTTTCGTTACATTCTTCCAAGTTTTAGTAAACTTTTAACTCCGAGGAGTTGAATAACTCAAAACATAGGTTTTGATCAATAATGTAAATGTAATTTCAATTCAAATATTCAACTCATTAGGAGTTTTGGATTTCAAACAATAAAAATCTATTCTAATCCTTAAACACACTCATTGCTGGCAATGCTTTGTTGGTAAAATCCCATAAAGCTTGGTTTTCATAACTAGATCCATTTTTGGCTTCATTGCCTTTAAAAGCAATGAATTCAGCTCCCCAATATGCAAAGCCAATACCGTTTGGTGTTTTTAAAACTAGATTTTTTATGCTATTAAAATAATCTTTTTGACCTTGAACGGTTGCTGGAAATTGTGGTAATATTTGGCTGCTATCGCCAATAATATTATTGGTCCAATCGTTCCAACCAAAAGTAAAAGGATAAGATGTTTCTGCAATCAAAATATCTTTTTTGTATTTGGAACTCAATGATTGTAAATTCATTTGCAAAGTGTCTAAACTTTTTCCGTGCCATAACGGATAATAAGAAAGTCCAATGATATCGTAATCTAAATTGGCTAATTGGGAGTAAAAATAATCAGCATTTTCATGTCCTGCAAAATGAATAATAATTTTTGTTTGAGTAGCATTTTCTCTTACTGCTTTTACGCCTTCATTTAACAAGTCAAGCATTTGGGTTTTGTTTGAAAAACTTCCTTCTGGCCATAAAAAACCGTTGTTTATTTCATTGCCAATTTGCACATAATCGGGATTAATTTCCGATACAATTTTTGCAGTGTAATTTTTTAAACTATCCTTTAATTGAACAAATGTTAAACCAGTCCAAGCACTTGGTTTTGTTTGTGCTCCAGGGTCAGCCCAAGTGTCGGAATAATGAATAGTAAGCCAAACTTTTAAACCTAACTTCTTTATTTCTGCACTAAAGTTTTTCACTTCTTCAAATCCTGAATGTGTATTTGCAGGATTGTTCCAAATGCGTAATCTTATAGTATTTACACCAGCATTTTTTAAAGTAACAAGCATGTCTTCTACTTGTCCTTTTTCGTTAAATGTCATTAGTTTCGATAACCTAATTTCGGGAATAAAGGAAGCATCAACACATTTAATAAAAAATGGATTTTCTGTTGTAATAATCTTGTTCTCAGATTTATTGCAAGCAAAATTGAATAGCATAAAAACAAAACAAAATGAAATAGTATTTTTTAAAATGTGCATTTAAAAGTCCGCGATTTTTGGAAGTCAAATGTATAATAAAATTGCATATTTTAAGTACTTAAAAAGTGTCTATAATTAAGAATTGTAACCTTTTTTTTCTGTATAATTTAGGCCGTTTAGAGCTGAAAAAATTATTATTTTGCACCTAATTTAAAAGCATGTACAAACGTTTTGCCTACATATTTAAAACCGAAAACCGGATATTCGGGCTTGATTTACTTCGATTTTTTGCCATCATTTTGGTGGTATTGGGTCATTCGCGGTGGATGATTGAAGGCACATTTCCAAAACCGCTAAAAGCATTATTACATGGAAGTGGAATTTTAGGCGTTGAGTTATTTTTTGTGCTAAGTGGCTATTTAATTGGCGGAATTTTATTGAAGCAATTTCAAAAGAATAATTTCTCACTGAATTTCGAAGGAATAAAAACCTTTTGGATGAGGCGTTGGCTCCGAACTTTGCCCAATTATTATTTTATTTTGTTGGTTTATTTTATAGTTTACTATTTACAAAAACCCGATGCCATGTGGCGATATTTAATTTTTGTTCAAAACATTTGGAACCATCCACCATACTTTTTTGAAGAATCGTGGAGTTTATGTATTGAGGAAATTTCGTATTTAATTTCACCACTCATTTTGGCTTTAAGTGCTTTTGTTTTTGGCAAAAATGGCAAAGGAAACGATTCACATTTTTTATATGTTAGCATTGGTTTAATTGTTTTTGTAACCATGCTTCGAATGATTTACTCTACTTATTTTTTACCTAATTACGTTCATGAACCTGATTTTAAGTGGAGTTACCAATTCAGAGAAGTAGCATTAATTAGACTCGATGCCATTTATTATGGTTTTATAGCTGCATATATTGCTTATAAAAACAAAGATTTTTGGAATAAAAATAAAGTATTACTTTTTGTGGTGGGTATGTTAGGTATACTGCTGCTAATGGCATTACAAAAAACCATAACCGAAGGTAATTTAAATTTACTTTCTAATACTTTTTTCTTTACCTTTTTAAGTATTTCTATTGCATTTATCATTCCTTATTTGTCGGAAATGAAAACTATAAAATTGCAGTTTATAGCTAAACCAATTACTGCCATTTCCATTATTTCTTATTCTTTGTACTTAATAAACGGAGGTTTATTGGCCGAAAATTTTAAACAATATACCAATGCTGGCCAAGGTTGGAATTTTATGCAAGCATTGGGTGTTTACTTATTCTATTGGTTTTTATGTTTAACACTTTCTACTTTAATTTTTGTGTTTTTTGAAAAACCCATGACCGATTTAAGGAACAAATTCAAATAGTTTTTAAAGCCATACTTTGCAATAATTTTTACTTCAATCACAGCTAATATAAAGTGCCTACTGCCCTACTATACAAAATCTCATCAAAAACCTATCTTTAAATTTTCCTCAAACTACTATTTATTTAGAAAAAAACCACATAGATACATAGATTACATAGTTTATGGCTATGTTTTCTATGCACCTATGTGGTTCAAGTATTTTTAAAATAAGGACACATGGCTTTGTTATTCATTTTATAAATATTTTTTAAAAAAAATATTTTGTAAAGGCAAAACAATACTAGGAAAGTTCCAACTTTTTAAAATCTTTCAATTCCTGTTTTTAGTATTTTATTTCTGCTCTACAAACAAGCTTTCTTGCTTTTCAAAGTCAAACAGCGTGGTTCTACGCAACTTGTAATAACTTAACCAATATTCTCTTAAGGTGTTATAATATTCTTTTCTGGCTAAGTCTTTTTCGGTTTGGGCAATGTTTAAATTGGTATTATCTATTTTACCAATAAAAAACCTGTTTTTAGCCACTCCATATCTTTTTTGTGCAATGGTATCGGCTTTAGCACTAATAAATACACGTTGTTTTAGTTGTTTGTATTGCATTACCAAATAAATAACCTCTTGCTCCAAATTTAAATACAGCAACTGTAATTGGGCATCTTTGGCCTTAAATTGATACTTGGCTTCCTTGTAATCATTTCTAAATCGGCCCCAATTCATAATGGGTAAACTCAACCCTAAAGTTACCAACTGCTGTTCAGCAGGATTTTTATAACTGTTTTCTAAAGTGCCAGCAGTTTGACTTAATCCATAAGTTGCATTCAGTTCAGCATTGGGTAATTGATTTAATTTTGCACGTTTTAAATTGCCCTCTATTTGCTTTTGTTCTATGTTTATTTGAATAAAATCGCTTCGGCTTTTTATAGCATTACTAACTGCTTTTTCTATATCGGGTTCAAAAAATGGCAAGTTGGTTTCAGGTCTTAATTCTAATTGCGTGTTTTTTGGTAAACCTAAAATTATTCGCAATTGATTCATGTTTGACGAATAATTTAAAGTAGCTTGATCCAAACTATTTTGTGCATTCATTAACCGTAATTCTGTTTGAAGCAAGTCGTCCTCCCCTATTTTTCCTAAATTATACCTTCCAGTAGCCATGCGCAATAAAGTATCGTTTACGTTTAAGTTAAACTCTGCCAGTTTTAGTTCAGCTTCGGCATTTACTGCATCAAAATAAGTTTGAGTAATTTGAATGGATAAATCCTCCGATCTTTCAGCAAATATTCTTGTGTTTTGTTTGTACCTTAACTTGGCTAATTGCCATTGAAATTTCAATTCATTGAAACGCAATAATGGTTGATTGACGGAAACAATTAAAGGTGATGCTAACCAATTGGTAGTATTGGTTTGCGATAGTAAATCAAAACGAGTTAAAGCCGAAGAAATGGAAATAACGCCACCTGTGGCCATTAAATTTTGTTGCAAATTAATTCGTCCGCTTGAAATAGCTTGTGTTTTTTCAATAAATTTTATAGTTCCATCTTGTTGAATTACTTGACCTAAACTTCTGTCTAATCCTGGAGCATTTACATAACCGTTAATCAGTGGAAATCTGTTTGCCGAAGCCGATTTGTAATTAACCTGTGCAGCATAAAATAAATTCAAATTTATACTTGCTTGTAAGCTTTTATCCTTTGCCATTTGCACGGCTTCTAGCAAACTTAATTTTACTTGTGCTTGCAGCAATAAGGGTAAAATAAGTGTGATGAAAAGTGTTGTTTTGAGTTTATTCATTAATGAGTTTATGGGTTAAAGCAAATATAGCCACAGATTTTACAGATTATAAAGAAAATTTCTTAATTAAATAATAAAAAAAAACCTGCCCAAATTGAGCAGGTTTTTGAAATAAAGAAACTTATAAAATTTACTATTTAGAAATATTCAATTTTTGGCTAGTTAAAGTACCGTTTGCTTCAATTTGAACAATGTATAAACCATTGTTTAAATTTGAACAATCAATAGTTTGATTAATTGAATTAATAGTTGATTCAAATACTATTTTTCCACTAATATCAAAAATTCTAACCGAACCTTCTGTACTTGATTTGAATTCAATACTGAAATTATTTTGAGCAGGGTTAGGATAAATATTAAACTGTGGAGTAGAATTTACTTGTTTAATAGACAAAGGAAATACACCTGCTGAAGATTGAGATTGCCAAACTTCTTTTTTAGTATCATCTTCAACAAAAACAACAGCACTTAAATTCCAGAAATTTTCTACCGAATTTTCAGTTGCTAAATTAATAATACTAGCTGTTTGACCATCTGCAGGTAAACGATAATTACCTGGGAAAGTAAAACTTTGAGTAAATGGAACAGCTGTACCTGCTGCAAAACTAATTGTAGTTCCTGCTGCATTTGGTATCATTTTTTTCATTACGTTAAAGAATTCTGTTTCACCATTTGATTTAACGTTATTTTCTGTTCTTCTTTCTAAAACTGCTATTCTCAATTTTAAATTAGGATTTGTAAAAGCTTGAACCGGGGTAACTGTTCCAGAAACAGTTATAGTTTTACCTTCAATAGTTTGATTTGCTGTAATATCAACTAACGAAGGTTTAGCAGCATAACTATCAAATATTGCTTGTGTGTAACTATTAGAATTTTGATTATAAGAACCATCTACTGTTAACCAAGGTGCAAAGGTTGCAGCATAATATGAAAATCTAGTTCCAACTTCAGAAGTATAATATGGATCACCAGTTCCAGGAAAATTGGCTTGGTATTTAATTACATTCCATTTACCAGTATTTGGAGTTACAACTTTTGCTAAATTAACATTTCCTGGTACACAAGGAGGACATGTAGAAGAAGTAAATATTTCATGTAATACTTTACGAGGTATTACATTATTAAATACTTCGGTTGAAACAGTTGTTGTATCATTTTTACCATTTTCATCAACACGTAAATTAGGATTATCAATCCATGCTTTGATAGATTTTACGCCAGCAGCAGCAAAATTTAAAGGAGTAGGAAAAGTAATGATTTCTGAACCGCCTGAATTTGTAGTTGTTAAAGTACTGATAGAACCAGAAACTTTAGCACCTCCATCAATTGAATAATATACTTTGATAGAAGTTAAATCGTTTTTACCAAAATTACTTAAGGTAGCAGTTAAGTTTACATCTTTTCCTTTTCCAACATAAACTGGAATAGTTAATTTTGATAAAGCAGCATCATAACCAGGTTGAACTCCAGGTAAAAACTTATAAACTATCATTTCAGGATTAGTTAAAATTTTCAAAGCAGTTTCGGCAATTGGATAAGCAAATGAAGCATTTCCACCAATCATTGAACCTATTGTTGCGTCAGCATTTTGAAAACCAGCAGCACCAGAAATAGAACCAGCTTTTCCACCATAAACTATATCAAAACCACCTGCTTCATATAATTTGATAGCCATAAAAATAATGTTACTACCGTCAGGAGTTACACCTTTTTTAGCCATACCATACCATTGTACAACGTGAACACGGTTTGGAGAACTACCATAAGTATAGTTAAAAACTTGAGAACGTTCACCTGTGTACTGTGTGTTTCCAATACATTCCATGTCACTCCACAATGCAAAAATTGCATTTTTAGGTGCATTTGCACTTGGTAACGCAACTGGAGTGTTTTTAGCAGTTGTTTCTGTTAAATCAAATGTTAAATAACCGTTGTCACAAACTTTGTAAGTAGAGTAAGAACTTCCGTTAAACGAAAACGGAAATGGAATTGAGTTAGCACCTGATAATACATCGTTTGTTCCTTTGTCAAAAATAATTGATGTAGATGCAGTAGCTTTAAATTGGTCGTAGGCATCTGTTATACCTATGCTTTGGTAGTTCCAGTAACCCTGGCTAAATACATTTAAGCTACAAACTAGTGCGCCAAATAGTAAGATTTTTTTCATAATTTTTATTTTTTTTCGATAATTAGACTTCAATAGTAAGAAAAAATTAAGTTTTTCCAAATAAAATATTTTATTATCAGGAAATTTTACAAAATAAAGAGCATGTATTTTTTTAAATGGTCAAAAATTAGTAGTTGGGCGAATACGAAACATTTTGAAGAATACAGTGATGTTTCACCATGCCATCCCAAACGTTTTGAAGCACATAGTGAAGTTTCACCATGCCATCCCAAACGTTTTGAAGCACACAGTGATGTTTCACCATGCCATCCCAAACGTTTGGAAGCATACAGTGAAGTTTCACCATGCCATCCCAAACGTTTTGAAGCATACAGTGAAGTTTCACCATGCCATCCCAAACGTTTTGATGCATTCAGTGATGTTTCAACATGCCATCCCACACGTTTGG
>Ga0247839_1004730_pt1 | contig 17147 bp, 18 predicted proteins | sample LaCruzMarch2015__6_FD_192405 | JGI IMG/M metagenome (GOLD analysis project Ga0247839, IMG submission 192405) | Freshwater microbial communities from meromictic Lake La Cruz, Castile-La Mancha, Spain - LaCruzMarch2015_16m | ecosystem: Environmental > Aquatic > Freshwater > Lake | place: Spain... | reverse complement strand
CCGGACCGGTTGCCGATCGACGAGCGCCACCCGCAACGGCCGGTGAACCCCTATGGCCACACCAAGCACATGATCGAACAGGTCCTGCGCGATTACGACCACGCCTACGGCCTGCGCTCCATCGCCCTGCGTTATTTCAACGCCGCCGGGGCCGATCCGGACGGGGAGATCGGCGAAGACCACACCCCCGAGACCCACCTGATCCCGCTCGTGCTGCGCGCCGCGCAGGACCCCGGCGCACCGGTCTCGATTCATGGCACCGACTACCCGACCCCCGACGGCACCTGCATCCGTGACTATATCCACGTCACCGACCTGGCCGGCGCCCATTTGCGCGCCCTCGCCGCCCTGGAGCACGGCGCCGCCACTGCCGCCGACAACCTGGGCACCGGTCGCGGCCACTCGGTGCGTGAAATCGTCGCCGCGGCCCGTCGGGTGACCGGCCGGGACATCCCCGTCATCGAAGGCCCACGCCGCCCCGGCGACCCGCCGGAACTGGTCGCCGACGCGACCCTGGCCGGCACCGAACTCGGCTGGCACCCCCAGCACACCGACATTGCGACAACCATCGCCACCGCGTGGCAGTGGCTGCAGAACCACACCTCGTCGGCGCCACGGGAAGACCTGACCCAACAACGTCCGCACGTCGCCCAATAGGAATCCGAGGCCTTGATCACTGTTCCGGCCACCGTGATGGTCACATCCGTCGCGCCCGGGGGACCGCTCCCACGCCGTAGGAGCGGCCCCCCGGCCGCGACGGCTCTCCCACTCCGTAGGAGCGCCCCCCCGGCCGCGACGGCTCTCCCACGCCGTAGGAGCGGCCCCCCGGCCGCGACGGGTCTCCTACGCCGTAGGAGCGGCCCCCAGGCCGCGACGGGTCGCCGCAAGGGCGCGTGGCCGGAGTTATGATCAAGCCCGAGTCCGACATGAGTGACCTCAGCACGCTATATCAAACCGATTATGCAACCTGGGCCCAACGCCACGCCGAGCTACTGCGCGCCGGGCGCTACGCGGAACTGGACCTCGAACATCTATTGGATGAGCTCAGCGACAAGAGCAAAAGCGAGCGCCGCGAACTGGAAAGCCGGCTCTTGATTCTGCTCGCCCACCTGTTGAAATGGGAATACCAATACCGCCACCTGTCCGACCGTTGGCGCGAATTCAAGGGCGATAGTTGGCGCACGACCATCGTCGAACAACGCAAGCAGCTTACCGTGCTGCTGCGCCAATCCCCCGGCCTGCAATCCATCCTTCCCGACGCCATCACGAGCGCCTATACCGACGCGGTCGACCTGGCAAGCAAGGAGACGCGCTTGCCGCCGGAGACCTTTCCGGCGCTGTGCCCCTACCAGGTTGCTGCACTGCTCGATGACGACTACTATCCTGGCTCATCGCACAACGGAGATGACCATGACTGACTACTCTACAGCCTGTCCTCCATCGCCCTGCGTAAGTTCAACGCGGCGGGGGCGGACCCGGACGGGGAGATCGGCGAAGGCCACACCCCCGAGACCCTCCTGAACAGCCCTGCCATGCACCCCACGCCCCTCGCCTTGCACGTCAGCGTCTACACCCCCGAATCCTCCCTCGCCTCCCCGCGAAAGATGATCCGGGACATGTTTCGCGATCTAGGCGCGAGCGGAGAGCTCGCCTGGCGTCTGGCCGTGCGCGACATCAGTGCTCAGTACCGCCAGGCCTTCCTTGGCATCCTCTGGGCCTTCATCCTGCCGCTCGCCAACACCCTGGTCTGGGTCTTTCTCAGTGGCGCGGGCATTGTGCAGGTGAGTGAGACCGCGCTGCCCTATCCGGTCTATGTCTTCACCGGCAGCATGCTCTGGGCCATCCTGATGGATGCCGTCAATGCCCCCCTGCAACAGACCACCGCTGCCAAGGGCATGCTCGCTAAGCTTAACTTCCCACGCGAGGCGCTGATCGTCTCCGGCCTCTACCAGACCCTTTTCAACGCCGGCATCAAGATCGCGCTCCTGCTGGGCGTGCTTCCCTTCATGGGGATCGAACTCGGCTGGAACCTGCTGCTGTTCCCGCTAGGCTTGCTGTCCCTGGTCTTGGTCGGTACCGCCTTTGGCCTGCTCATCACCCCGGTCGGTATGCTCTACACCGACATCGGTAAGGTGCTGCCCCTGCTCATGCAGTTTCTGATGTACCTCACGCCGGTCGTCTTTCCGATGCCGAAAGAGGGGATAGCCGCGACCCTCTTTACCCTCAACCCCCTGACGCCGATCATCCTCACCGCCCGCGATTGGCTGACCGGCTTTCCCCCGGACCATCTGCCGGCCTTCCTGGTCGTGAATGCCTTTGCCCTGCTGCTCCTACTCTGCGTCTGGGTCGTTTTTCGGTTGGCGATGCCAATCCTCATCGAACGCATGAGCGCCTGAAATCCATGAGCGACGACACCCTGATCAAGGTCGAAGGCGCCTCTAAGAAATTCTGCCGAAGCCTGAAGAGATCCCTTTGGTACGGTATTCAGGACCTCGGTAAGGAGATTCGAGGTCACCGGCATGGCGGTGATGGCGCGTTGCGACCGGACGAATTTTGGGCGGTCAAGGACGTGAGTTTCGAGCTCAAGCGCGGTGAGTGTCTAGGCCTCATCGGGCGCAACGGCGCCGGCAAGACCACATTGTTGCGGATGCTGAATGGGCTGATCAAGCCCGACGCCGGCCGTATCGAGATGCGCGGGCGCATTGGTGCGCTGATTGCCCTCGGCGCCGGTTTCAATCCGATCCTTACCGGGCGCGAAAATATCTATGTCAATGCGTCGGTGCTTGGCCTGACGAAATCAGAGATCAAGGCGAAACTTGATGAGATCATCGACTTTGCGGAGATCGGAGAATTTATCGACTCGCCCGTACAGAGCTACAGTTCTGGTATGGCGGTTCGTCTTGGCTTCGCTGTGGCGAGTTCCCTTGAGCCTGATATCTTGATATTGGATGAGGTGTTGGCGGTCGGTGATGTGGGATTTCGGCTGAAATGCTATAACCGTATTTATGGCTTGGCAAACCGAGCCGCCGTCATCTTTGTCTCACACAGTATGCCGCAGGTTGCGCGTCTAGCTAATAGGGTAAACGTAATGGCCGGTGGGGAAACCTCATTTTCAGGAGATGTTTCAAAAGCGATCGATGTTTACGAAAGTTCTTTTTCAAAATGCCGCGAATCCAACTGGGAAATATCGTCTGGTTTCTCAGTGGATTATGTGGCAATAAACGGTCGGTCCAATCAAGCGGAAGTATTTGTTCAGGCAGGTGCATCTTTACATGTGGAGGTTCGGCTAAGATTACCCCCGCGATCGATATCATTGGAGGCTGTCTTAAATATCCACTCCCCTTCCTATGAGCTTATTAGTCATATTAACAGCTCTCAGTCCGGTCTTAATTTAATAGCATGCGCGGCTAGTAGCCAATCTCTTATCACTATAAGTGTTCCGTCTTTGACGTTAGGTAGCGGAAGAAAGTTGTTGAGTCTAATTCTGAGAGATAGCAATACCAAAGAAACTGTTTTCTGGGCCGAGACAGCATGGGTCTTAAATGTTACTAGCTCACATTACATTCCTGCCCCTGTCTATCACGAAGCAACATTCAGTATTGTCGAGTGTTCATAGTCGCTACTCGCTTAACCGAAAAGGAGACCCCGGCTTTACCGGTGAGACAGAATAAGTCCAACATCTCCGGGGGGCCATCAAGGAAATCCGGCGTTGTGATTCGCCAAATACGCAACACAGGAAAATTCCATTGAGTGATCGGGAAAGCCTAAGCCACGCCGGATAGGAGTACAAACACGATCTGGCCTTTATCCCGAAGTCCCGACACAAGAGGTTGTATGAAGAGTTGCGTCGGCACCTTGGCGAGGTGTTCTGAAGTTATCGCCAAGTTATTTGATATTATTTTAAATACTCTATTTATAAGGTATTGCCCCATTCAGGCTCATATGGCGGCTGACAAGAAATACGTATTTCGTTTCGCCAATTGGTCGGGACGAGGCCACGATTCCTGAGCAAATCCGAGGCCACGAGCATGAAGACCGCGTTTCAAACAGCTGAATCCCTCGTGATGATTTGCCTTCCGAAGGCGGCCAAGATCCGCGGAGTCGCCTCAGTTGCCCCGTAGCAGCTTTGAGCCGCTCACGAATGAACACTGGCGGCTTTTTCGAGGAACAACTACTCTTTCTGACTAGGCAAAAAGTTGTCATGACATTAAGTTATTTATCTAAAGCTTTGCTTTCTAATGATCGCGATTCTCTGTGTCCATTCTGCGGGAAAATCGTCCTTCCCCAATATGTTATGAATCAATATACGATAGGCTGCTGCAAGGGATGCGGCACAATAGCTGTCATGAATATGCCAGCTGATGAGGAGTTAACAGAGTACTATCAAGGATTTTGCTATAACGCGGATGTCTCCAACTTGAGGCTAGTGCAAACTTTTCCGATTAAGAAGTGGATGAATACCCTTGTTAACGGTTCCGCGCCTAGAGATACTGAGATGCTAGACGTAGGGGGGGGAGGGGGCTTTTTCGCGAAGGTGTTTGAAGATTTTGGACTCGGGAAAAGCACGTACATCGATATTGATGCGCACGCTTGCGATTTCGCGCGCAACAAGCTTGGTTTGAATCAAGTATACCAAACAAGAGCAACTGATTATTTATGCCAGCAGGAAAGACGCTATAAGTTCATTTACTGTCGGCACGTTGCTGAGCATTTGGTTGATCCTGTTGAGTTAATTCATCTATGCGCGAAATCACTCTGCATCGGCGGAGTTTTCGTTCTTCAAGTTCCTAATGGAATTTCTAAAGAGCAAGCACTACTGTATCCCGAGCGCTGGCGACATAGCCTCGCAAAGACCGCAAGGGAAAATGGTTGGTCAAAAGGATATGCTTATTTATTCAGTTTAACACCGCGATACGGGTTTGGCCTTGATCCTGTAAGGCACCTCTGGGCAATCAGCCCAAGAGCGATACACTGTATATTTCAACAGAACTCAGAATTCGCAGTGGAAGTATCCTCGCACTCGCTTGCTGATCCAGTGTTTTCACCATACTATGCTAGTACTTCACGATTAGGCCGAGTCCGAGATAGATTTGCGAATATCGTGTCGAATGTCTTTGGTTCAGGCTCACACTTGGTAGCGGTAATAAAGAGACAGGGAGCTATTTGATTATCTTTTCAGTATTTCAACAGATGAGTTTGTAATATGGAAAATCATAGTCATTTATTTTTGACCTTTCGCGTGCGTACGTTAATTGGATAGAAGTAGTTAAATGCCTCATCTCATTGATCGGCGTCTTTGTACGCGCTGCGGCGCTTGCTTAGCTGTCAGCAAGAATCACGATCTTCAGAAGGACGCTCAAGGCTTTCCGGTCTGGACAAGAGCATTTTCCCCACAAGAGAATCACAAATACCAAAGTATTTGCAGCGGTGGGCACTGGAATTATAAGGAGCTTTTAACTCAACAATACGGAGCAGCAGTTCGCTTTGATCCATGCAGTCCTGATATAGGCCATTATCTTTGCGTTTTTCTCTTGACGAGTAAAAATGCCTCTCTGCGCCGTAACGGGCAAAGTGGTGGCGTAACAACGACGCTATTGGGATTTGCGTTCGACCAAGGCTTAATAGATGCGGCAGTCGTCGTTAGAAGAGGGCAGGCAGACGCTGCTGGTGCTTTCAAATCAGAGCCATACATCGCGCGATCGGTATCGGATCTAGGTGCGTCGATGGGATCGAAGTACACTATCTGTCCGACGCTTGAGGCCGTTGGTGAGTTGAGAAACGACGAACGATTCGCTGCTACGCTCCTCCCATGCCAGACCGTGGGCTTAAAGCGCTTGATGAATGACTGGAAGCCAGACCTTGCCGAACGGTGCCGCCTGATCATCGGTCCATTTTGTGGGCTGAACATGGAGGAAGAAGCTGGTAGAGCACTTGCTCGGGCGGCGAATATTGATTCTGATCAAGTGTCAACGTTTGCAAACCGTGGTGGAGCGTTCCCGGGGAAGACGACCTTTCAGCTCTTGAATGGCGATTATAAGTATGTTGATCGCACTGCGCACCGCATCCTTTATCGCATGTTTGCACCCCTACGGTGTTATACCTGCACCGACTATGGCAACGAGCTAGCCGATATCGTTGTTGCCGACTGTTGGGAACGAGGGGCTTCCGGCTTTCAATACCCGGAAGGGGCTGCCTACGTGATCTGCCGAACGGAGAGGGGTCGGCAATTTGTAGAAAACGCAATAGCTGGGAGTTGCGTGCAGAATCTGCCGGTCGATGTCGAGGCTAGAATAGCGGATTGGCGTCCAAGTTTCTATCACCGGAAGGTGCGCGCGCACAATCGAATCCGGTATTGGGCTGAGCGGGCGGTTCCTGTTCCAAAGTTGGATTATCCGATGCCGCCACCCTTTGAGGACTCTAAGTGGGCCGATCGGATTGAGATGGCTTCATGGCGGATCTTCCGTCATCGACGGATCCGAGACTGGGTTCTTAAGTGGTGGGTTGGGCTCGCTGATGCTCCCCAGGGTAGTTTGCGCAATCTGATGTTCGAAGATGCCAAGCACTATTTGTTCACTCACACGTACGATCAGTTTACCCGTCACAATGCAACACGCAGCCTGCGGCGTTACCTCTCCTGGATTAAGCGATCTATCCTCAGCTTTACGCCGTCGCCACTAAGGACACCATTCGTTGTGCCTGGTCGTGGAGTTGTGCGGTTACAGTCATTCGCGCGCTCATTGTTGCGGTTGTTCGGCTTTCGATGCGCTCTACGCCAGCCGGATATCGCCCCCCGCGAGGCCGTCATCCTCGGCGGATATGGCTACGGCAATACCGGCGACGAGGCGCAACTTGGCGCAAATCTGGCCCGTTGGCGCAGAGTCGTGCCGCGAACCGAAGTCCTCGTCCTATCCCCTGAACCGACTTATACCGCTAAGCATCATGACTGCCGGTCAGCTTCGGCCTCTCGAACCGTGCTGTTTCAGTCCAACGAGACGTCGGATTACGGCTGTTCGAGTCGTTGGTTTCGGTTTGTCTTCTGGCCCACGCTCGTCCGCATGGAGATCAATGCCCAGTTGATGCGTGCAGGGCTCGCGCCCTGGTTTGCGACCAGCGCCGAGACGCGGTTCTTGTCCAATCTCCAAGGGGCATCTGTCGTGCATGTCTCGGGAGGGGGGTTCATGACCGGACCAACCCGGAGCCGCTTGTGGGATACCTGTCTGGTGCTGCGACTGTGTCGACGGCTCGGAACGCCGTATTTTCTAACCGGGCAGACCCTGGGGATCTTCCAGGATTGGGCCGATCGGTGGCTCGCCAAGACGGCGCTCCGGCACGCCGTCGGTATCTCTCTGCGAGATCCTGTGGATTCGGAGCGCGAGTTGACGGCCCTCGGCATTCCTGCGGAACGTCTGTCGTCCGGGGTGGACGATGCGTTATTTTGTGATAAGGCGAGTCCCAACCAGGTCAGCGATGCATTGCAGCGAAGCGGGATCAAGCCGGGGCAAGCCTTTCTGGCCGTGAATTATCATTGGTGGGGAATGGACGCGGAGACCCGTGCCGCGTCGACGGCGCGGCTGGCGTCGGTGTTGGACGCCCTCGGCGAGCGTTACCCTTGGCAGATCCTGTTTGTTCCGATGGTACCCGTGGACGAAGAGGCGCAGCGGGCGGTGATGGCTCAGATGACACGCGATGCGTCGATCTTGGTTTACGACTACGCGTATCCATTGGTTCGCGGCGTGATCGGGGCGGCGCAGGCATTGGTGTCTTTCAAGCATCACCCGCTCATTTTTGCGATGGGCGAGCACACGCCTTGCCTCTCGGTGAGTTTCGATGCCTATTACCATCGGAAGAATAAGGGCGCCATGGCCAACCTTGGCCAGGAGCGATTCTGTCTGGATCGGGACGGGTTTTTCGGAGCGCGTTTTGAAGCCATGGTCGCGGAGTTGGTCGATGAGCGTGACCAGGTGATTGCGTCGCTTGCCGAGAACCTTCACCACGCGCGCGCCGCCCAGGACGCCTTTTTCGATCGGGTGCTTCGAGAGACCGGATTGATCGTAGAGCCCGAGAGCGGAGCGCAGCGTGGCTGATCGCACGCAGCCCGCGGAGAACAGCGCTGCAGTCGAGCACTCCGTCTCGGTTGCACGGAACGCCATCGCCGTCGAGATCCAGGGTCTGGAACGACTGGCGGAGTCCGCTGGAGCCAGCTTCGTCGCAGCCGTGGGGCTCCTCGCGTCGATCAGGGGCCGTGTCGTCGTCAGCGGGATGGGCAAGAGCGGGCATATCGGCTGCAAAATCGCGGCAACCTTCGCCTCCACCGGTACGCCGGCGTTCTTCGTCCACCCGGCCGAGGCCAGCCACGGGGACCTCGGCATGATCGCAAGCGAGGACGCGGTCCTCGCTATCTCCAACTCGGGCGAGACCGCGGAACTTGCCGACATCGTCGCCTACACGCGACGCTTCCAGATTCCGCTGATCGCGATCACGAGCGGGAGCGAGAGCACACTCAGCCGCAACAGCGATATCGCCCTGATTCTACCGCCCGCGCCCGAGGCTTGTCCCCATGGTCTCGCGCCGACGACCTCCACCACCATGACGCTGGCCTTGGGCGATGCCTTGGCGGTCGCACTCTTGGATCGCAAGGGCTTTACCGCGAGCGATTTCCGCCGCTTTCACCCCGGCGGAAAGCTCGGCATGCGGCTGCGGAAAGTGCGCGACCTGATGCATCAGGGCGACGCGCTCCCGCTGTGCTCATCGGGCACTTTGATGAGCGAGGCACTGGTGCTGATGACCGCCCGCCGCTTCGGGTGCCTCGGTGTCATCAATGCCGACGGTCGGCTGATCGGCGTCGTGACCGATGGTGACTTGCGGCGCCACATGGGGCCGGACCTGCTCCAGCGTCATGTCGGTTCGATCATGACGGCTGACCCCATCACCACCGCCCCGGACGCCCTCGCTGCAACCGCGCTGGAAACGATGAATCGACGCGCGATCACCGCGCTTTTCGCGGTCGAATCCGGGCGGCCCGTCGGTGTGCTGCATATCCATGATCTCCTGCGTGCGGGCGTGGTGTGATGCGATCTTGCCTCAGCTTACGAGCGACTTGCCCGTTGCGCTTCCCTTCGTAACCATCGCCGAGCGATTGCCATGACCCCAAATGAGCTGATCACGCAGTTTCCGCCCTCCGACGCGGAGCGCGCGGCCTTTATGCTGCAGGACTTCGCACAGATCAGTGGCGATGCGCCGCGCAGCTTCCTGGATATGGGTGCGGGGTCCGGGTCGATGTCGGCAGTCATTGCGCTGCGGTTTCCCGGCATTCGCGGTGTTTTGGTCGATGTGATTGCTCGGCTGACCTATCTCGATCTGCTTACCAAAGAGCAGCGTGACGGACTGGAAAGCCTCAATGATCCCGAGGATTCCCGCCTAAGCGACCGGCGATTCGATCTCGTGTGTTCAATGGATGTTCTCGAACATATTCCCGATTGGCAGGCGGCCCTGATAGCCCTTAAGCGGCATGTCGCCCCGGCGGGCTATCTTTATATCCAGGCACCGAGCAACTATCCCTCCCCAAATTTCCCGACGCGACAAGTCCTGAAGAACGGCTTGGCGGGGCTGTTCAATCGCCACGATCCTCGAACCCATGTTCGCCACGGTTTGAGCGTGAAGCGCATCGTCGATGCCGTCAGCGAGGAATTCGATCTGCTCGTCGCCAGCGAAAGCTATGTAGTGGACGGCAAGACTCCATGCAAGTTCAAGCCAAGAACCCATGTGTTGGCGCGGCGACGGGCTTGATCGCGCACACCTAACGTTATGAGTATGCCTGTGCTGACTCGATACGCTACGCTGCTCCCGCGCATGGTCAGCCGGCTCAGGCGGCCGACGCGTTCCATTGCAGTCACGCATCCTTATCTGGGTTGGCTCGGACTCGACTTCGGGGCAGTGGCTGCCGGGCTGCTTTCGGAGGGTTTCAGGACCGTTGCAGTGCGAGCGCCTGCGGCATGGGCAAACCCCTCTACCACGTCGCCCTGTCCGGCTATCCTTCGGGACGCTTTGCGCTACGCGGTGGCGGTCGAAACCGAAGAAGTTCCGCCAGACCTCGACAGCGATCGTCAGCCTATCGTGCGGCTTTGGGGCACTCGCCTCGCCCAGATGCTTGCGCAAACCGAGGCGGCTTTTCGTCGGAACCGGCCGGAGTTGGTCGTGCTGGTGCAGGGCTATGAACCGGTTAACGCCGTGGCGCGGGCCGCAGCGCTCAACTTGGGCATCCCGGCACTGGCAATCGAAAACACGGCCATAAACAGCCGCATGTTGTGGGACAACGTCTCCGCGATCACGACAAACCGAAGCCTTGCTGCCAATTATTACTGGCGATACAGGCAGAGCATCAGTGAGGAGGCAGTCAGTGGGTTCGTTGAGTCCTTTACCAGCGGTCTGCGGGGTTCAAAATCGGCGGAGCACTCAGCGCCTGTCGGTTCAACTGCCCCCGACTGTGGTCGACCAAATGTACTCTTTCTCGGCCAGGTGTTCACCGACTCATCTATTGTCTTTGGTCTCGGTCCCTGGCTGTCGCCGCTGGATGTCATCGAAGCGACTGTAGATTGGTGCCAACAACAGGGTTACCGATTGTTGCTCAAGCTACACCCGAAGGAATCGATGGGTAACGCCACTATCACAGACAAGCCCTACGACCGGCTGACTTATCGTAGAATCCAGGGGCGCCCTGCCCTGATGCAGGCCTTGGAAGAGAATCAGGCAATCGTCGATGTCGACAATCGTTTCGACACCTATGCGCTCCTGTTCCAATCCGATATCGCGGTCACCATCAACTCGCAAGCCGGTTTGGAGGCCGCGCTCTTCGGCAAGCCGGCGGTCGTCTGCGGTGATGCCTTCTATCGCGGACTGGGTTTCACGCTCGACGTCGCTCATCCAGTACACTTCGACCTGACGATGGCTCAAGCAATCACTCAGGCCAATCGCGTCAGCGTGCGGTCACGCGCGGGCGAGTTTGCTTATATCTACTATCAGCGTTATTGCCGTCCGAAAACGGTCGAGTCAATTGTTGACTTGGCGTTGGAACAATTGGGGCTCATCCGATGAAAGAGCGCGATAGGATTGACGAATCTGTTCGGTACGAGAACGGACTTGTGCTCGTTAGTATCATTAGTCGGCGCTTCAACTCGGTGGGATTCGTTGCTGAAACGGTTACGTCGGCATTACCGGCCTCACAGGACGTACGAAACCGATCATGACGATACTCGTTTACTGTGGCGATGTCAGACTCGTTGTTATGCTTGACTTCTGCTTGTCAGACCCTGTTAGCTTGGTAGACAGAGGATGAGCAAGCCTCTCGTCTCAATATTGACACCGGTATACAACGGGGAAAAGTTTCTTGACCGGGCGGTCGAGAGTGTTATTTTTCAGACATATCCTCGCTGGGAATTGTTTCTGATCGATGATGGGTCGTGCGACGCCAGTTATCAGCGTTGTCTGGGGTGGGCCGGTAAGGATCAGCGTATCAAGGCGCTATGCCATGAAGGAGGAAAGAACCGTGGGGTGAGCGCTACCCGCAATCTGGGGATAGCCAATGCCCGCGGCGAGTATATCGCACTACTCGATTGCGACGATGAGTGGCTACCGGAGAAGCTGGAAAGACAGGTAAACGCTATAAGAGAGTCGGCAGAAGGCCCGACGGTTGTCTACTCAAAGGCGGTGAGTATCGACCAAGACGGGATCGAGCTATCGAAAAGCAGCTATTCTTATGATTTTCCTGCGGTCTTCGGAACTCGACTACCCTTTGATGTTTCGGCAATTGTCTCCGGGATGATCGCTGATACTGTGTGGATGCCCGCGCTCACAGTCCTTTTAAGGGCAGAGGTCGTACGCAACCTTGGAGGGTTCGACGAAACGCTGAAATTTCAGGTTGAAGACCACCTGCTTTTCACTCTAGCTGCAGCCGCGGGAAAAGTCTGTTTCGTTGACGAAATCCTTGCCAGGTACCGGGTGCATCCCGATTCTTATACGCAAACGGCGAGATGGAAATACGCGATGCTGGAGTATTTTGATCGCTTGGACCTGAAGCTTCCGCCGAGCTACAGGAAAGAGATCAATGTCGCAAGGACTCGCCTCATCGCGTATGAACTCATCACCGCTTCTTCGTTTACTTCGAGAACCGCCTTCGCGGAAGCTTGGAAGATGATATACGCGCAGGTCGCACGCGCGGACACGTCTCTAGGAGAAAAGGCAGCCTTTCTTTCTCTATTTGTCACCCGAGCAGGTCGTAAACTATTAAGATGTTAACTTTGTCAAGCTGGGATCTGGGCATGAGAAGATTCGTCAAGACCTGCATTGATGCGCCTCTTCGCCCCTTCGGTTTAGAAATTCGGTACAAGCGATCTGTCGGCTTGGGGTATATTCGCGTCGAGGAAACGTTGTCTGCCGCAAGAAAAGCCGGCGTCACGCTGGAGCAGTATCTTGAACAGATATGGGGCTATTCTACAATCGCCAGTCAAGTAGTGAACGAAATGTCACTTGCGGGCGTATTCGATAAGGAGGATCAACGCATCCTGGAAATTGGCGCTGGGACCGGTCTTTATATGGGAAAAGTTCTGGAAGTCTCTGGGAGTCGCCATTACGAAAGTTACGAGACGTCATCGGATTGGGCGAATTATCTGCATCAAACGCATAGAATTCAGACGCGCAACGCGGATGGCGAGACGCTCAATGAGACAAAGGACAACAGTATCGATCTGGTGCAAGCGCATGGAGTGTTCGTGTACTTGCCTTTCCTGAGCACATACCGGTACTGGAAAGAAATATTCCGGGTATGCAGCAAGACCAGCTATGTTGTTTTCGATGTTTTTTCGGAGTCTTGTTTGGAGCCCTCGGATGTCGACCTATGGCTCAAATCGGGACAGACATACCCGTGTTTCCTTTCATATTCCTATGTGAAGCAACTATTCGCCGAGAACGGTTATGAACTCGTCAATAGGTTTTTCGTTCCTTATGGCGCCTCCAGGTCAGAGTATCTTATATTCAGACGAGATTGAAGGAGCGCACCTGTTCGCTGGTTCGCCGATTGCTGGCGGACGAGGTTCAGGGCGCGGAGTGTTACAACTTGTTTAATGGTGACGGGTTTAGCGTGCTGGACGTGATTGCCGTTCGTCGGGAGGTCACAGTGCAGCCGATCCGGTACCGGACTGGACCAAGACGCGCGGGCGACCCGGCCACGTTGGTGGCTGATGACCGGACAGCGGCGGATGTATTGAGCTGGCAATCCGAAAAGACTGACCTATACGACATCATCGGGACCGCTTGGGCCAGGATGCGCGCTCGGTACGAAATCTCAAGCGCCATTTTGTTAACCGAGACAAGCACATGATCCGGCATTCCATCATTATTCCGACTGCCGGGCGTCCGGTTGCCATCAAGGCGGCGATTCATTCCCTCCTGAAGGTCTCGCCAGAATCCGATGAAGCCGAGATCATCGTTGTCGACAATAATACCGCGCAGGACTTGGCCGGCGATCTTCAGGCATTTTGCCTCACCCTGGCAAGTCGGCTGCGTTATGTCCGCGAACCCTCGCCAGGACTGGGCGCTGCGAGGCACCGGGGCGCGGCAGAAGCACGGGGTGAGTTACTGACCTTTATCGACGATGATGTAGAAGTATCCGAGGGCTGGCTGCAAGCGATTCAACGCGGTTTTGCCGATCCCGCCGTGGCCATGGTCGGCGGCCCGAGTATCCCCAAGTTTACCTGCTCGATCCCCGCCTGGTTTTGGGATTACATGGGACCGACCCCCTATGGCGGCTGGGCCTGTGGGTGGCTGTCGTTGCTGGATATAGGGAAGGATATTCGGGGTATCGACCCGAATTATATCTGGGGCCTCAATTTTTCGATTCGCAAACAGGTCATGGACGCCTGCGGTGGATTTCATCCGGATTTGGTGCCTGCCCGGCTTCAGCGCTGGCAGGGCGATGGGGAGACAGGCTTGACGATGAAGGTTAAGGCGGCAGGCTATCGTGCCGACTACCTTCAGGACGCATTGCTGCTGCACCTGTGCGGGCCGGATCGGTTGAACCTTGAATACTTCAAGAAACGGGCCTATTTCCAAGGCGTTTGCAACTCGTTCACCAAGATTCGGGGCGGGCAAGCGCCATTGTGCCAACAGTCGCGCGACGCCAGACGCTCATTGTATCGACGCGCGAGGGCGGTGGCGGGCGGGATGCTGCGGCGCTTGCAGGGGCGGACCTCCATGTGGGCGGCCGATAGTGCGCCGATCAAGCGAATGACAAGCGACGCCGAGCGGGAGGGTTGGCTTTTCCATCAGCGCGAGGTCGCGGCGGACTGCGCATTGTTGGAATGGGTGCGGCGCGCGGATTATTTCAACACAGACATTCAAACCCTGTCGAACGAAGGAATCGGTCAGCGCCCAGCAAAGTGATCGAGAACATCATCCACGCCAACCGCACCCTCGCCGTCCTGCTGCTGGCCTTCGGCGGTCACGGCTTCGAGATGCTCGAACCAACCGAGATGATCGAGGTGAAGCAGGGGGCCACATCGACGCTGTTTGTCAGGATGCGCTCCGAAAACCCGACGACCTACCAAACTGCCCCCAAACAACGATCCTGCGACTGGGGTTCCCAATGACTCGTCGAGGCGAGGAGCAACCTGAGGATAGATAGCAGCGATGTACCTCCATGAAATCCGCGATAACATCACCCAAAAATACAGCGATGCGGATCTGTTGATCCAACATGGGCGATACGCCAACGCGATTTATCTGTGTGGTTACTGCATCGAGTTATCGTTGAAATACGCTATTGCCAAGCAACTGCAGTGGCCAGCCTATCGGACCGAAGGCAAACTGAAGTTTCTCAAGGTCCATGACCTGGATGTGCTGGTCCCACTAACTGGCCAAGAGCTGGCGATCAAGAAATTGTCCTCTTGGTCAGCGGCGATCAACTGGGATGAATCGCGCCGGTACGAAGACCCGGCGCTGGCTACGCGAGAGGATGCCTGAGACATGCTCGGCGCAGCAAAAGAGTTTGCGGAGGAACTATGCAAGATCTCTTTATAAAGATTGGTACGGCACTCACAGAGATCGAAAGCGAAAAAGGTCCTTTCCAAATCAAATGCCTGGTGGCGAGAGACCCCATCGATCCGCTTTGGGACCTCGTACTCTCCGCTGAATGGTTCCGGCAAGACCGCAAGCAGATATTGGACTTTCTAACCGACAGGGTTTTGGGAAATCTTGATTACGAGAGCCTGGTTCATTTCTCAGGTATCGTCATCTATCCACCGGATAGCGAAAACGCGTTAGCGGACGCATTGCGCAGGATTCAGCGCAATCACCGACAGCACCGATACGACTTTATGTGCGCCGACGGTATGGTCACACTTGCGACCCAGCTCCCCCAGGCGCGCCTTGTCATTCCGCTCGATGACGCCCCGATATCCGGGAGCCAGGACAATGGCCGGCGCGGCACGCAGGCGCAATATGCCTGAGGATCGCTATCGATGGCAACCATTACTGCGTGGGAGAGGTGGGTAAGATGATCGAAAACATCGTCCACGCCAACCGTACCCTCGCCGTCCTGCTGCACGCCGGCTACCGGGAGGAGGGTATCCGCTTCTTCACCCCGGATGATTTCTCGCAGCAACTCGGCTACATGAACCGCCCGCAGGGCTATGTGATCCCGCCGCATGTGCACAACCCGGTGCGCCGGGAGGTTCAATACACCAAGGAGGTCTTGTTCATCAAATCCGGCAAGGTTCGGGTCGATTTTTATGACGACGATCAGACCTATCTGGAAAGCCGCATCCTTCACCAGGGCGATGTACTGCTGCTGGCCTTCGGCGGTCACGGCTTCGAGATGCTCGAACCCACCGAGATGATCGAGGGAAAGCAGGGGCCCTATGCCGGGGAGGCGGATAAGACGCGCTTCACCGGCATTACGGCCGATCAGGCACGGATCGCAACCTAAGGCCCTGGGACGGGCATGGTGGGCGAGCGGCATCCAGGGCGGGTCGTGCGCGGCTTCATCCTGTTCGCCCAGGCATCGCTCGACCCCCGGACCGAGCCCTGGCATGGGCTGATGGCACGGGACCCGGCTCCGCCGCTGCGCTGCGCCTACTTACCCGACCTGCTCCAGCGCCTGGCGCGCGCACAGCCGGACCACCCGCTGCTCGCGGTGTTCCTCCCTTACCTGGAAGACGACCTGGTGCGCTTGCGCGAGCAAGCCCCGCCGGTCTATCGTCGCTTACAAGCGACCGCCCTGCCGGAGTCGACCCGCCGCCACTGTGTGGACGTCTTTCAATCCTGGCTGATGGCACGGTTCAAGGCGCTGAGTTTAGAGGAGATCCTCAAGATGTTAGGTGAACTCACCCCGTTGGAAGAGACCCGGGCCTACCGAGAACTGGTGGCCAAAGGCCGCCAGGAGGGCCGCGAGCGCGAGGTGCGGCTGGTGCTGCGCCAACTGCAGCGACGCCTGGGCCCGGTGTCACCGGTCCAACAGGCCCGGATTGCCGCCCTGCCGGTCGACGCCTTGGAAGACCTGGGCGAGGCCCTGCTCGACTTCGCCGACACCGCGGACCTGGGCGCCTGGTTGGCGACGCATTGAGGCCCCCACTACCATGGGAATGAGAGGTGATCCGTAGGGTCCGCTGTGCGGACCGATGACCTCGTGGCTGGCGCGGTGGCCGGAATCATGACCAAGGCCCCGGCGGGCGGCGGTAAGCGGCCTTGCGCATGATGGCGGGCACGCGCCCGCGGGATCAATGCACCCACCGGGTGGGCGCACTATGTGACCTATCGTAAACTGGCGTCGCTGCGCGCCGCCCGCAGCGGCGCGCGGGGGGCGGATGAGCCGCTGGCCGAACCCGCGGGAGCCTACCCGCTGCTCCCCGCCAGCGACTTTCGCCGTTATGCCATCGCCACGCGCCAGCCGCGCCAACTATTGGGTCAACTGGCGACCGGTACCTGTCGCGCGACCGCCTGCCCCGGGGTCTATGATCTTGCGGTGGGCGCACTGCCGGTGCGGCTCATCGTGCTGGACAGCTTGGCAAAGCAGCCGCGCAACGCCGCATGGGTGCTGTTTGCACACGCTAGCGATCGAACGCGCTACGGCTTGACCCACTATCGTCCGCGCAGCAGTA
>Ga0247839_1004726_pt1 | contig 17156 bp, 14 predicted proteins | sample LaCruzMarch2015__6_FD_192405 | JGI IMG/M metagenome (GOLD analysis project Ga0247839, IMG submission 192405) | Freshwater microbial communities from meromictic Lake La Cruz, Castile-La Mancha, Spain - LaCruzMarch2015_16m | ecosystem: Environmental > Aquatic > Freshwater > Lake | place: Spain... | reverse complement strand
GGCGATATCGTCAGGATCCCGGACAAGGCCGCGAGGCAGACCGAGCAGCCGGTCGGCCAGCCGTGCACCTTCAAGGTCAAGGGTCGGCGCATCCACCTGCGCCTCTTAGTCGAGGAGTTCGACGGTACCGCGGTGGCGGGCCGGGACTATCACCTCGAGGTGGGGACCGAGGTCTTCACTGGCCGCACCGGGGGCAATGGCCTCGTCGAACACGAGATTGCGGTCGATGCCGATGCGGGGGAACTGACGGTATGGCTCGACGACGAGCAGCAGAACGCGCTCTACTGGCCGCTGCGGATCGGATTTCTGGACCCGCACGACGAGCCCCCGGGGGCCCAGGAGCGGCTCAACAACCTGGGTCTGGACAACCTCGCCGACGGTGCGACCGATGAACGCTCGCAGGCCGCGATCAAGGCCTTCCAGAGGCAGCACGGGCTTGCCGAGAGCGGCGACCTCGACGCTGCGACCAAGGACAGGGCCAGGGTCGTCTACGGTTTTTGACGGTGCAAGGTGATCCATGGCCGACGTGAGCCGGGCCGGCGACGGCCAACAGAACAAGAACCGGCTCCGCTTCAGGCGGATCAAGGTCTATTTCCAGCGGTTTGCGGGTAAGATCGGAGACCCGGGCCAGCGCGGCATCAGCGATACACCGCAGTACAGGGTGCGCATCGACGGCCGGATCACACAGTTCGGCAAGCTCGCGCCGGATGGCAGTGTCGAGGTGCTGGTCCCGGGCGGGCGGATCGCCGTCGCGATCGAGACCCTGGGCACGACCTACGCCTTGGAGGTCTTGAATGGAATTGCGCCGGAGACGGACCTCGAGGGCCAGTTACAGCGACTGACGCTGCTCGGCTATTACGCGGGCGACCTGACCGGGGGCTTCGATGCCCGCACCGATGCCGCCCTGCTCGACTTCCAGGCGGACAACGGGCTCGACCCGGACGGTGGACTCGATCGGACCCGGTTTCCCGACGCCAAGCTCGACGCAACCACCTACCACAAGCTCAAGTCCGTGTTCGGGGAGTAGCGGCGATGGCCATCAATGCCAAAGTGTACAAGGAGTTGCGCCTGGTCCCGGTGCGCTTCGAGCGCGCGGCCACGGGGGCGCCGGACATCGGCACGCCGGACCTGGACGACCGTGGTCACACGGCCAGGGTCCCGGCGGTCAACGGACTCGCTGCCTCGCCCGCACTGCGCGGCCCGGTGGTGGGGATGCAGAAGGACCAGCGCATCCGGCTGCGGCTGGTGCGCGCGGCGATCGACCCGGCCGCCCCGCTGTATCTGGTCAGCAGCGACGAGACCGTGGTGACGGTCGAGACCCCCGCCAAGGGCGCCCCGGTGGCCGCCGGTCCCCATACCGCAATCACGCTCAAGGGCCAGGCCTACACCGGGACCACGCCCAAGTCGGCCGAGGTCCAGGTGCGGTTCCAGAGCGACCAGGGCCCCATCCTCGGCGTGCTCACTGTCTATGTGTTCAGCCCGCTGCCCGTCGCCGTGACGCCCCATCTCGTTACCATCAACAACCCGGCGGGCAGCGGGGGCGTGGCCCCCGCCATCGACCTCGAGGCGCTCATGACCCAGACCAAGGCGATCTGGGCCTGCTGCGGGATCAGCCTGGCGGTGCAGGCCGCGCGGGCCTGGTCGGTCAACCTACCGAGCGCCAATCTGCTCCGCTTCCCGGACGACTTCAGCCGCCTCGCCGCGGTCAACTTCAACCCGGGCACGATCAACCTCTATATCGTTCGCGAGGTCCTCGATGCCTGCGGCGTGGGCCTGAGTCGCAGCGTCGTCGCGAACCTGCCCGGGTACGCCGGGCTCCAGCCGGGCATCTATCTGGGCGAGGTCTGCGGCGGCGGGCGGATGAGCCCCTGGGGGGCGAACGACCTGGCCCACGAACTCGGGCATTTCTTCTCGCTCTGGCACCCCAGCGACGGGCCCACGACCGGCACCCTGCCCGCCGCCGGCTGGCCCTGGGCCAGGTATGAGACCTGGTCGAGGCGTTTGCTGATGCACAATTGGAACCAGAGCGCACGCCCACCCTACGGTGCCCCGCCCTGGGCCGACTACGACGACGTCGGTTACGGGGCGAACCTTCGCGGTGCCCTGATCCCACTCAAGGAGGTACGCACCGGACGCGACCAGGCCGGCCGCGACGCCCATGGCGTGCTCGCCCGCAACTATGTCAAGTCTGGCACCATCTACTGATACGGCCGCGCCGGGGGCAGCGACCCGGCACCGGGGACGCGCGGCGGCCGCGACCGCCTGGCTCCTGTGTGCGATTGGCCTGTCGGCGGCGCCGGCAGGGGGGGAACCGAGATGTCCGACCTGACGACTGCCGTGCTCGACGGGGACCTGCGGGCCTCGGCCATCGCGCGCGACCAAGGGTCGGGCGCGGTGCCGGAACTGACGCGCTTGCTCGGTAACCCGGACCCCTGGGTGCGCATCGTTGCCGTGCGCTCCTTGGGCGAGATACCGCAGCCCCCGGCGCGCGCGGCGCTGCTGCTGACGGCGGCCGACGCGGACGGTATGGTCGCGCGCGAGGCGATCGAGCAACTGGAACGCTACCCCGACCAACTCGAGGCCGGGCCGCTGCTCGCCGCGCTCGAGCGTGCGCCGGACCCCACCGCGCGCCGCCTGCTGTCGCTCGCGCTCGGGCGCACACCGGTGAGCGACGAGGACCTGACCAGGCTCGCCGCCCGGTGCCAGGGTGAGCGGGTCGAAGAGGCCAAGACCGGCTGTCTCGCCGCCCTCGCCCGGACCGGCAATCCGGACGCGCAAGCGGCCTTTGGGCGGCGGGTCGAGGCCGCGCGCGGGCGCGAGCGGGTGGAGATCATTCGGCTCCTGGAGTACATTGGCCGGCGCTGGGTCATCGACACCCTGAGCGGGATGCTCGACGACCAGGACGATGCCATCTTCCTCAACCTGGAGATCGCACCGGATCAGCCCAGGTTCATGCGGGTCTGCGACCTGGCGGCGGGCGCCATCATCCGGATGACCAGGGCCCAGGTCTCGTTTGCAGCGGCGCTGCCGACCAGGTACAGCGCGGCGCAGCTCGATGAGGTGCGCCGGATCGCACCATCGCTCTTGCGGGACTAGACCCATGCCCACCTATCTCGGCGCAGGGTTCGCAATCGACCTTCCGGATGACGCTATCGACGCATCCGTGTATGCCTTCGCGTTCCCCCAGGGACGGCCGTTTACCCCGACCCTGGTCATCCGCAGCGAGCGTCATGGGACGCCGCGGCCCTTGGCGGACTATGTCGACGGGCAGGTGGCGCTGCTGAAGGGCGCGACCCCGGGGTTCGAGGTCCTGCGCCGCCGTGCGGGGCGGTGGCACGACCGCGCGGCGCTCGACCTGCTCGTCGAGTCCGGCGAGCCGGGCGCGCGCCTGCGCCAACGCCTGGTCTATGTCGATGGCGCCGGTCAGCCGCAGCACCTCTGGTGCCTCACCGCGACCGATACCGCGGACAGCTTCGAGTCCAACGAGGCCCTGTTCAACCGGGCCATCCTGAGCTTCGTGCCGCGGGCGGTCCCGGCGGCCGGCGTCTGACGCAAGGGCAACCGATGCGCGCCACCCCCGAGATCCTGCGCCTGGCCTACCGGGACTTCGCCTATGAGCGGCGCATCTCGCTGTGCTTCGTGCTGGCCCTGATGGCGGTGCTGGCCCCGCTCCTGATCCTGTTCGGGCTCAAGTTCGGACTGGTCGATACCCTGGCCCAGCGGCTGGTTCAGTCCCCCGCCAACCGGGAGATCCAACCGCTGGGGAGCCGCGAGTATGACCAGGCCTGGTTCGACCGGGTCGGGGCCCGCCCCGATGTCGCCTTCCTCGTCCCCAACACCAGACGCATCGCGGCCAGCCTCAGCCGGCTGCTCAACCCGAACACCGGCCAAGACCTGCGGGTCGTCTCCATGATCCCCACCGGGGCGGGCGATCCACTGCTCCCCGCCGGGCTGACTGCACCGACCGGGCTCGCCGAACTGGCGTTGAGCTTCGGTGCCGCCCGCACGCTCGGGGCCCGGGCCGGTGATCGACTGGTGGCGCGCATCGACCGCCGCCGCGGCGAGCGCGACGAGCACGCGGTGTGGGAGGTCGCCGTCAGCGCCGTCCTGCCGGAGGGCGCGCTGGGGGAGGAGGCGGCCCTGGTCGCCCTGCCCTTGCTGGTGGCCACCGAGGACTACCGCGACGGCCGGGCGGTACCCGCGCTGGGCTGGGAGGGCACGGCCGCGCCGACGGCGCGCGGCTTCGCCCGCTTCCGGCTCTATGCCGCGAGTATCTACGCGGTCGCCGGGCTCGCCGCGGACCTGGCCGCGGACGGGGTGCAGGTGCGCACGGCGGCGGTGGAGATCGCCGCCATGCAGGGCCTGGACCGCAACCTGTCGCGGGTCTTCTGGCTGATTGCACTGATCGGCAGCCTGGGGTTCCTCGCCTCGCTCGCGGCCAATCTGCTGGCCAACGTGGAGCGCAAGCGCCGGGAGTTGGCGGTGGTGCGCCTGATCGGCTTCCCGACCCGCAGCCTCATCCTGTTCCCGGTGGCCCAGGCGGTGCTGGTGGCCCTGCTGGGGGCGGGCGCGGCCCTCCTGGTCTATCTGCCGGTGGCGGTCGCACTCGACTCCTGGTTCGCCGCCAGCCTGCAGGCCGGTGAGTCCATCTGTCGGCTCCTGCCGTCTCATCTGCTGAGCGCGCTGGCCGCGACCCTGCTCGGTGCCGCCGCGGCGGCCGCCTGGGCTGGGTGGCGGGCGGCGCGCATCGAACCCGCGGAAGGTCTGCGCGATGTCTGATGAGGAGTTTTGTCCGCAAATGAACGCAAATGAACGCAAATCAAGATCTCCGCGGGCGTACGCGCGGCGGTGCAACAGGCCCCCGGCGGCAACGCGGATGCAGCACTCCAGCGACCATGCCGCGCTTCTTCACTCAGCGCAAACCCTGAGTGGACGCGCAAGCGCCGGCCGATTGCCGCGCGCCATTTCTTCATTTGCGTTCATTTGCGTTCATTTGCGGACACAGTTCTTGCTAGCCCTCGCCGCCCTGTGGTTCGGTTTGACCCCGGCCCTGGCGCAACCGCCCGCGCCCGCGGCCGGACCCCAGATCACCTGGCCCGAGAAGCTCTACAACCCGGCCCCGGCGGCGGACGACCTGATCCTGCCCCTGGCCTGCGGGGGTGCCATAGCCTTTCGGCCGGTCGCGATCCCGGGCAGTGGTCTGCTGGACGACCGCCCGGTCGAACTCGGTCAGGCCGATGCTGCCCGCGGCTACAAGGAGGGCCGGCGCCTGAGCCACCTGGCCGGGGCCTTCAGCGAGCCGGGCGCCGCCGCGCGGCGCTATTACATCGCCAAGTACGAGACCACCCGTGACCAGTATGCCGCCCTGACCGCGACGACCTGCCCGACGCCGTCCATGCGCGGGCGCCTGCCGGTGACCGCCGTGAGTTGGTTCGACGCGGTGGACTTCTCCCGCCGCTATACGGAGTGGCTGCTCACCCAAGCCCCGGCCGCCCTGCCGCGGGAGGACCAGGAGCCCGGCTTCCTGCGCCTGCCCACCGAGGAGGAATGGGAGTTCGCCGCCCGCGGCGGCCTGGTGGTGGACGAGGCGGACTTTCTGGCCCCCCTCTTCCCCATGCCGGACGGGGACCTGGCCCGCTACGCCTGGCACGAGAGCACCGGCTCGGCGGCCGGTGAACTGCACCCGGCGGGGCTGCTCAAGCCCAACCCGCTGGGGCTCCATGACGTGCTCGGCAACGCCGCGGAGATGACGCTCGCCCCCTTCCACCTGGACCGGCGCGGTCGACCCCACGGCCAGGCCGGCGGATTCGTCAGCCGCGGCGGGGACTACCTGACCCCCCCGGGTCAACTGGGCAGCGCCGCGCGCCAGGAGTACAACTATTTCAACGCCGCCACCGGGCACGCCAAGTCGCTGGACAGCTTGGGCTTCCGGTTGGTCGTGACGGCCCCGGTCATCGTCTCCGCGGGGCGTCTGGACGCCATCAAGGAATCCTGGTCCGGCTTGCCGAGCCTCACCGGCACCGGGGATGTGCGGGCGGACGCGGACCGGGCCCTGGCCGAGCTGCAGCAGGCCGCCCGCCAATCCCAGGACGAGGCCCTGCGCACCCGGCTGGAACTCATCCAGCGCAACGTCGAGCAGGCCCACGCCGGCCTCAACGAGGCGCGCGAGCGGACCGTGCGCGCCCTGGTGCGGATGGGCGCCTTCATGGGCAAGCGGGTGGTGACGGACGCCAAGCGCGCCCAAGTGCTGCGCGGCCTGATGCGTCTGGCCCAGGACAATTTCGACGCCTTCAGCACCCAGGCGCAGGGGTCACGCGACGGCCCCCGGCTGGTCGCCGAGGCGCGCGCCGCCCTCGCGGGGAAGATGGACAAGTGGACGCTCAATCTCGCCGAGATCGAGCAGGGCATGAGCCACAGTCTCTCCTATTACGGGGACATGGTCGTCAGCGTCGCCCGGGACTACAGCGAGCGGGAGATCGCAAGCGAACTCAAGGTCGTCGAGGCCGAACTCAAGGCCAAGGACAACGCCTATCTGATCCCCTACGCCCAGGTCTTCGCCCGTCACCTGGCGGCCTATCGGGACAGCGGGGCGGCCGACAAGGCGCGCTGGCAGCAGGACCTGTTACAGCTCGAGCCGGGGCCGCAGCCATGAACGCACCCGGATTGGGACTGGTGCTCGTCGTTGCGCTCAGCGTCCCCGGCTGCGGTCCCGGCGAGCAAACCCGGACCGATCAGCCGCCGGCCGAGGTGGGGGGCTGCTTCACGATCGCGGGGCTGCCGATCGGCGGCTGTGGTGAGGACTTCGGCTACCAGGGCACCTTCAGCGCTGAGGAGGCGGCCATGCGGGCACAGGCCCGCAAGTTCGACCGAACGGTCTGGGAGGGGGCACTGATCGGCACCGTGGCCGGTGCCGCGATCGGCGTCCTGGCCGGCGGCGACACCAAGGACGCGGTCGGCGGTGCCGTCCTCGGCGCCAACCTCGGGATCATCGCCGGGGCCTATGTCGCCCAACTGCAACAACGCTATGCCGACCAGGAGGATCAGCTCAACGCCATGATTGCCGACGTGAAGACCTCTAACCGGGAGACTGAGGCATTGCTTGCGCAGGTGCGCGCGGTGATCGCCGAAGACCGTCGCCGACTGGCCGCCGTCCAGGCACGGGTGGCCCGCGGCGCGGCGACCAACGCGGACCTGCTCCAGGAGCGCGGTCACGCCTGGGCCAATCGCCGGGTGGTTGAAAAGGCGTCCCAGGGCGGCCAGGATCAGTACCGGGTGTTTGCGGGTGCCGTCAGCCGGTTTCAGCAGCAGCATCCCGGCGTCACGACCGCCGGCCTCGCCGCGGAACTCAGGACCTATCGCGCCAAGCTCGACGCGCTCGACACGCTGGCGGCAAGCATGGGGAAGGCCTGATCCCGGGTCGGCCTTCAGTTGCGCGGGCGGGTCTCGTCGATGGCGAGCAGGCGCAGCCGGGTGTTACCCATGCCGATGAGGTCGCCGACCTGGAGGTGTTGTTCGGACAGGACCCGGCGGTCATTGACGAAGGTCCCGTTCGCGCTCTCCAGATCGGTCAGGGTCAGGAGCGGGCCCTGCTCCCCAGGCACGACGGTGAGCCTGGCATGTTTGCGCGAGACACAATCGTCGGCGAGCTGAAGGTCCGCATCGTCCGCGCGACCGACGATGGCGCAACGCCGCACCTGCACCCGGCGCTCACCGCCGGGGCCGTGCGGCAAGGTGATGAACAACCTGAGGTCGGCCTCGCGGGCGGTGCTGATGATCGTGGTCCGGTCCAGACCCGCGGCGGGCTCCGGGATCCGGGTCTTGGGTTCCAGGTCCGGGCCGGTACCGTTGATCAGGGCAAGCAGACGGACCGCGGCCAGCGCGGGATCGACACGAAAGTCGATGTATTGGAGGGTGCCGAGTCGGATATGCAGGTCATAGGGGTCACAGGCGCGCGCCATTACCGGGATGACGCGACCGCGCAGATGCTCCAGCGCCCAGTGTGTCTCGGACTGAACCCACTCCGACTGCTGGGCGTCTGGGGACAGGACGACGATAAACCAGTCGGTCTGGACCAGCGCGGTGCGAATCTGTTTTTCCCAATCGGCGGCCGCGCGCAGGTCGGTGCCGGAACACCAGGCGAGCATCCCGGCGTCGGTGAGGATCGGCTTGAGGTATGCCAGCACGAATCCCAGGTCTTTGCTGGAGTGGCTGATGAAGATCTGCGTCATGACAGGGTTCCTGCGACGGCGACCGCGGCTGGGATCACGCGCAGCCCGGCCGCCGCCGCGCGGGCGCGGGCGGCGGCGGGGTCAAAAGCGATAACCGAAATTCACCTCGAAGCCGCTGACGTCAGCCTCCCCGCGGGTGTATTTCACGCCGATACCGAACGGGTGGCTGGAGAGATTGGGCTTGCGTTTATCGGCCGCGCGCCGCGGACCGATACTGAATCCGATCTCCTGGTAGTTGTTGGTGTAGAGTGCGTCACCGAAAAACCAGGTCCCGGTGACGAAGAAATCGATGCTCAGTTCCCGGCCCCAAGGCCGCTGCTGCAGGGGTATCGAGAGGAGCAGGCCGTTGCGGGTGATGGTGTTCTTGAGGTTGTAGTCGACACTGTAGTCGCCGATCCGCACCGGCAGTGTCAGGTAATAGCCCAGGAGATTACCCATACTGAGCGACAATTTGCCGTTATTGTAAAGTTGCAGGTCGCTGGTCAGGGACGCTGACAATATGTGTCCGAGCGATCCGAGGTCCGAAGAGCCGGCAATCCCGTACCCCAGCGACGGCGTCAGCGCCCATCGCGACGACAGGACCTTCTTGTAGCTCAGCCCCAGCATCCCGCGATAGGCCGCCGCGCCCTCGACCTCGACATAGGTCAGGGGCAGACGAACCATCAAGACATCACGGTTGGAGAAGGTATAGGTGTAGGACAGGGGCAGGGTGTAGACATTTTGCGTGAAGCGGTCCAGACCGAAGCTGCCGAAGCGTACACCAGCACTGAACGCGCTGCCGGGTGCGGCGGTGTCGTACATCGCATCGACGCCGGCATCGTAGTCGCCGACGACCATCTGGCTCTGGACGCTCGCGGGATTACCGGCCAAAGGGTCGACCGGGGACACCCGAAGCAACTCGCGCAGGATCGCATCCCCATTTTGTTTGATGTAGTCTTCAAACAGGTCATTGCTGGCATCCCGGGTACCGCCGCTGAAGGTCTCGTTGATGCCGAGACTCGGTACCGCGAAGGCCAATTGGGTGGAGTTGGTTTCGTATCCGAGGGTCACCGGGAGTCCACGGATATCGATGCGGAACTGCCCCCCGGAGATGTCCCGATTGTAGCCGGAGAAGGTGTTGCTCAGTTGTTCGTTGTCGATGGCGTCGATGATAGCCTGGAGCCGGTTGGCGCCGACAGTCGCGACCTGCCCCTCGACACACAGGGAGGCGTTGAATAGTTGGTTGTTCGCTGGTGCGGGACAGGTTTGCGCACGCACCGCGCCGCTGCCCGCCGCCATGGCGAGAAAGAGGCATCCACATAACGGCAAGGATGGCCGTCGCTGCGCCCAAGCGGTGTTCATGATGACTCCTGTACTGTTGGTAAGAGACCGTTAATAAAGGAAATATTCTTCGTGCCGTCGTTGTCGTTGTCGTAATCGCGGTTATCGTAGCGCCCCGGGATTCTCTCGCACCCCTATGCCATTAAGTTAAGCGCCGACGGCGCGGCTTCTCGTTCCCACGCTCCGCGTGGGAATGCCGGGCGGGCGCTCCGCGTCCGGTCTTGGCGCCGGACGCGGAGCGCCCGCACTTGCTCCCACGCAGGAGCGTGGGAGCCAGAATGGCTTAGCTTAATGGCATTGGCTCGCACCCCAAAGCGCATCTCTCCGATTACGTCCGATTACGACAACGACGATTGTATTCGTGTTTAACTTGTTCCTGACTCGTTACCAAGGCCATGGCAACCACAGGATCACATGAGAAATTTCCGTCAGCGAGCGAATCTTGCGCAGGCCGCGTCGGGGTCTGTCGCCGCGCTGCCGGTCCAAGGCCCCCCAAGTGTATGAAGACTCCCCCGCTGACGTCAAGGCTTTCGGTGGTCGACCGCGACTGACCGCCGCAAACCTCAAGTGCTCGGGTATTATCCACCCTTAAAGAGTACGCCCTGCGATCGGCAACCCACCCCAGCGGTTGTTGGGACAAATCCTGACGAGGTACAAGAAATGAGACGACCTTTGCTGATGCGCCTCGGCGGCCGCGTGCTGATCACCCTGACGGCCGCGCTGTCCGGCGCGGGCTGCGTAACACCCGGCGACCTCCAGGGGGCCGCGGGGGCCGCGTCCGGCTGGCTCCCGAGCCTCGGCAGCGCTCAGGCCAGCCGGACGCCCACGGACGACACTGCCGAGGCGTCGCTGACCCCGGCCGAGCGGCGGCTGCGCGAGCAGAGCCGGGCCTTCCAGAAAACGGTCTGGGAAGGGGCTCTGATCGGCGCCGGTGCCGGCACCCTGTACGGTCTGCTGCGCCGCGAGCGGGCGCAAGACGTGGTGAAGAATGCCCTGATCGGCGGCGCCGTGGGTGGGCTCGCCGGGGTCTATATCGCCCACAAACAGCAGCAGTACTCGGGCAAGGAGGATCAACTGGACTCCATGATCGCGGATGTGCGCAAATCCAACGAGGAGACCCAGTCACTCATCGTCAGCGTGCGCCAGGTCATCGCCGAGGACCAGCGGCGCCTCGCCGCGGTCGAGCAGCAGGTGCGCAAGGGCCAGGCGTCCCAGGCCCAGTTGGCCGACACCCGCCGCCGCCTCGCCGACAACCAGCGGGTCGTCGCGCAGGCCAGCAGCGGCGCCCGCGAGAAGCAGACCATGTTCCAGGGTGCCGAGCGCCAGTTTCGCCAGGACCACCCGGGCACCGACACCGCACGGATGCAGCGCGAACTCGACACCTACAACAAGAACCTCCAGACCCTCGAGGGTCTTGCGCAAAATGTTTCAGTCGCTTGAGGGGCCTGATCGTGATTGATACCCAAAGTACGCAGGCCGCGCGCCGACGCCCGGGCCGGTCGCGCGGGGCGGCCGGCATGGCAGCGGCGCTTTGGCTCGCCGGCTGTGCGACCAGCGAGGACCCCCATCAGGGCGGCTTCGTCAGCGGTATCGTGGGTCTGGCCGGGGGCGGCTACCAGCGCCGGATCGACGACCGCGAAGGGGCCTACCAGGGGGAATTGAGCGCCCAGCAGCGGCTCCAGGCGCAGGCCCGGGACCTGGAACGGGAGCGCGCCGCGGTACGCACGGACCTGAACCGTTCCCAGGCCCGCCTGGCCGACCTGGAGCGGCGCCTGGCCCAACAGCGGGCGCAGTTGCGAACCGCCGGCGGCCAGTCCGCGCAACTGCGGCGCCTCAACGAGGCCCAGGCCCAGGTCACGCGCACCAAGGGGGCCTTGCGCGGGGTCCATCCGGACCAGCAGCCGGTCGGGGACCTGAAGGCACGCGCGGCGGCGATCCAGCGCGACCTGGATCAGATCGACGACCTGGTCGGGACCGTCTCCGGCAAGTCCTTCTGAGTAGCCGGCGCGCGCGGGCCTCGATCATCGTTCCGGCCGGCGCGCACGGTCCGCACAGCGGACCCTACGCGAAGGCGCCGCGCCCGTAGGGTCCGCTGTGCGGACCAGCGACCTCGTCGTGGCCGAAGTGGCCGGAACAATGATCAAGGGCGCGGCGGGCCTGGCACCGCGAAACGGAAACCCCTAATCCGAGAAAGAGGAGTTATCCACAGATGAACACAGATTAACACATATTATTCATTGACTTACGTCTGGCCGGGGACTCTCCTTGCCAGTGATTGTGACAATAGCGATAAGCGTATGACCATTCAAAGAACATCTGTGTTCATCTGTGTTCATCTGTGGATCTTAGGTTCTTAGTATCCGGCGCGCGCGGCTAGCCCGCGCCGGTGCCGCGGGTGTTGAAGGCAACCTTCCAGCGCTGCGCGCCGCCGGCGATGGGGATGGCGGTCAGTTCCAGGGTGCCGACCTCGCTCACCTGTGCCTGGAGCCGCACCGGGACCACCTCGCCGCGCTTGCGGCCCTCGGCGGGCAGTTCGGTCTGGATCTCCTCGAGTTCAGCCAGTTCGTCCGCGGGCCAGTCGGCCAGCAGTTCGCCGACCTGCTCGTCGCGGCGCACGTTGGAGCTGAAGAAGCGGAAGCGCACCAGTTCGCCGACCACCAGCCCGAATTCCTGGGGCGGGCTGACCGGCTCGGACCCCTCCTCCAGACCAAAGGGCACGAGACAGAGGGCGTGCAGCTCGGGGTCGAGCCCGGGGATGGCGGGGGCCGCCGCCTCGATGCCGACATAGTAGGCGTGGGAGGTGCCGCCGCGGATGCGCACCCCGCCGTGGTGGCGGGCGTGGACATAGAAGGCGGCGCCGCGGGCGACGGCCAGATCGAGATCACGCGCGTCCAGCAGGCGCGCGGGCGGGGCCTGCTCGGCCGTGAGCCAGGCGTTGATGATGCGCATCACCCGCTCCTGCAACACCGCGGGCTTGAAGACGCCGCCGTTGAAAAGGATCGCGGTGGGGTGCAGGAAGCTCGCCCCCGCGGCCGGCTGCGCGAAGCCGTTGAGATCTTCGGTAGCGCCGGCCTGGCGGGCGAGGAAGGCGGCCAGGTGCCGCGTCACGGCCGGGTCCTGGGCGTAGGGCAGGCTGACCTGGGTCAGGGCGCTGCGGGCGCGCGTCATGGGCCGGGCGTTGGCCGCGACCTCGGGGAAGAAGCCCTCGACCAGGGTGGTCGTCACCTCCTCCTGGGTCAGTTCGGTGCGGATACTGCCGCCGATCAGGCGCGACCCGCGGCTCGGGACCACCACCGGCACCGACTTAAGGTCCGCGTCACCGAGCAGGGTCTCCTTGGCCTGGCGGCAGCCAAAGGTCAGGGCCTGGAACTGCCAGCGGTCCAGTTCCACCCCGTCGGCCTTGAGCTTGGTGCGCACCAGGTGGGCGAGCGTCAGGTCCATGTTGTCGCCGCCCAGGAGGATGTGGTCGCCGACCGCGATACGGGTCAGTTCCAGTGCCCCCTCCTCCTCCGTGACCGCGATCAGCGACAAATCCGTGGTGCCGCCGCCGACATCGACCACCAGGATGATGTCACCGACCCGCGCCTGGGTGCGCCAGTCACCATGGCTGTCGTTGACCCAACTGTAGAGCGCCGCCTGGGGCTCCTCCAGCAGGACCAGGTTGGCGATACCGATGGCGCGGGCGGCCTCGGCGGTCAGTTCCCGGGCCGCCGGGTCAAAGGACGCCGGCACCGTGACCGTGACCTCCTGGGCCTCCAGCGGCTCCTGGGGATGGGCGACGTTCCAGGCCTCGCGCAGGTGCGAGAGGTACTGCACGCTGGCGGCGAAGGGCGAGATCTTGGTCACCTCGTCCGGGGCGCCCTCCGGGAGGAAGGCGGCGCGCCGGTCGAGATCCGGGTGACAGAGCCAGGACTTGGCGCTGGACACCAGCCGGATCGGGGTCGTGGACCCCTGGGCACGGGCCAGCTCACCGGCGATGCGGCTCGGGTCGCTGGGCCAGGGCAGGGTCAGGTCGACCGGCCGGAACTCCTCCGGGTGGGGCAGATAGAGGAAGGACGGCAGCAGCGGGCGGTCCATCACCTCGCCCGGGGCCGTGAGCTGGGGGATGGGCAGGATCGCATCGACGATGGTGTCCCCGTCGCCCTCCTGCGAGTCGATGTAGGCCAGGGCGCAATGGGTGGTGCCCAGGTCGATCCCGATGCAATAGCGGGCCGTGCTCACAGTTCCACCTCCGCCGGCGCCAGGATGCCCAGGTCGCGCCCGCTCACCACCTTGGGCAGGTGCAGGTCGGTGGCGCGCCAGCCGCCGTGGACCAGGGTGCCGCGGAAGGGCGGCTCACCCACCAACTGACCGGAAATGCGGACCTCGCCCGGGTCGAAACCGGCCGGCAGGGTGACCCGGCCGCCCTCGGGCTCGGTCCGCACCGGGGCAATGGTCACATGGTCCTCGAGCACCCGCCGCAGCCCCTGGTGCACGACCCGGGCGGCGGCGCCGACCTGCTGGTCCGAATAGTCGGCGACGTCCTGCTGGAGGAAGTCCACCAGCCGCGCCTCCTTCTGGAAGAGCCCGAGCAACAGCAGGGCGGAATCCGGCGGGGCCTTGTCCAGGGTGGCCAGCGGGGCCGCCGGCACCGGCTTGAGCGGCAGCGGGGCGGGTGCCGCCGGGGGCCGCGCGCCGGTCTCGCCCTGGGGGGACGCGGGGTCGAAGCCACGGTTGAAGGCGCGGGCAAACGCCGGGTCATACAGGGCGCGCCCGAAGACCAGCAGGGCGATACCAAGGTGCCGGAGCATCCGGCCGGTCCACTTGGCGGCGATGACGAGCCACTTCACGAAGGACCGGGCGGCGGCGCCGAGCCGCTGCGCAAGGCTTGACTGGGGGTCTGGCATAGGGGTTCCTCTTGGATGCCGGGAGGGGCGGCGACGGGCACCGCGACAGACTGCGCATGATACCGCGGTCGCACAAGCCCGCTGGGCTTTTGCGACGCTCGATCATGGTCTCGGCCACTCGCCCTTGCGGCGACCCGTCGCGGCGCAAGCCGCTCCCACGGGGGACCTGCGGCGTTGCCGCTACTCGGTCGGTGCCCAAAGGGCGCCCAGGTCGATCGTCACCGCATCGAAGGGCGCGACCGACGCCGGCGTCGCGCCGGCGAAGCGGCCAATCTCCCGCCAGGCCCCCGCGTCCAGGGCGTAGGCCTCCAGGGTATGCGCGACCGGGTCGATCAACCAGGCGTGGGGCACGCCGTAACGCGCATAGATCGGCATCTTGACCCTACGGTCCTTGCTCTCGGTGGAGGGCGAGAGAATCTCGCACACCCAATCCGGGACCACCAGCGCCCGGTGTTGGGCCTTCGGAAGATGCGGCAGGCGTGCGCGTCGCCATCCGGCCAGGTCCGGGACGTCCACCTCGGTGTCGCGGATGAAGTGAAGTTCGGGCTCGCCCACGATCAGCCAACCGCCCGGACCCCCACCGCGGCCCTTCTGGAAGGGTCCGACCAGTTCTTCGGCCAGCGACGTTTCGGTATAGCCATGCTCCAGGCTGGGGCGCGGCTGGGCGTAGAGTTGACCGTTCAGGATTTCGCCGGTCAGTCCTGCGGGCAGGGCTTCAAGCTGTTCATAGAGGCTGGGGCTGGTGTGCTGATGCGTGTGCATGACTCGGGCTCCCGTGCCGGGTTGATCGATGAAGCTCAGTTGAGGTCGGTCGGCGGGATTCGCCACCTGGCGCGGACGCACGCTCGGATGACCGCGCGGTCCGGACGCCGTGAGCGGGGGCCGGGCACATTGCTGATAATGTACCTTATCTCAAGCCGGTCATGGTGACCGGCGCCTCGCGCGCTGACTACTGGCGCAGCCGATCTAGCCTCCCCAGCCCTGCCGCATCAGGTTGTCGAGATCGCGGCGCGCCAGCACCGCCGCACAGTCGCGCCAGGCATCGTCGGTGGGCTTGATGCTGTCGTTGTAGCGCAAGTCGAAGCCCGAGGCCTGGCGGCGCGCGGCGATGTACTGGTCCATCTTCTCGCCCAGGGTCTCGATATCGTCGATCCAGTCGTCCTTGATGGTGTCCGGCAGACCGCCGAACAGGTCATAGCGGTTGCGCATCCGCTCGGACAGGCGCTCATAGACCTTCTCGTCCACCGTACCCTGATGGACCAGGTTCAGCATGTCCACCGTCGCGCGGGTCTGGCCGAAGCGCTTGATGCGGCCGATGCGCTGCTCGAGTCTGGTCGGATTCCAGGGCAGATCGACATTGATCAGGGTGCCCAGGGTCTGGAGGTTCAGACCCTCGCAGGCGGCGTCGGTGGCGACCATGATGCGGATATCGTGGTCGGCGACCATCCGTTTCAGGGCCTCGCGGGCGATGCCGACCACCTGGCCGTCCCGATACAGGCGGCTGCGCTGCGCACCTGCATAGAGCCCGATGACCTCGCCCTGCAGCTCCGCGGCCAGGGAGTCGGCCACCCACCGGGCCGTGTCGTGGTACTGGCTGAAGATGATGCAGCCCAGGTCCAGCCAGCCCTCGTCGTTCAGGTAATACCGGATCGCCTGCAGCTTCGGATCATCGTCCATGCCGTTCAGGGCGGCGATCAAGGTCTCGAGTGCCGCGCGCTCCGCGTCGGTCTGGATCGCCAGTTCGACCTCGGCGTCTTCGGACTCTTGCTCGATCTCACGCCCGGCAAGCAAGGTGGTCGCGGTATTGATACCGGCGACGCGGCTGGAACAGACCCGCTGCTCCATCAGGTTCTTCATGAAGCCGCCGCCCTGGCCGCGCCTGGCGAGCACACGGCCAAAGGCGCGTGCCTCATCGTACGCCCGGTCGAACCCCGGCGCGGTGCGCAGCGCCATCCCCTGGAACAGTGCGTTGAACCGGTGCTGGTCCTCGATGAGTCCCCCTTGCGGATGGACATTGACCGCGACCTTATCGAGCAGCCCTTGGGCCTCCAGGGTCGCACGCTTGCGCAGGACCACATGGCGGACCAAAGGGTTCTCGCGTTGAAAGAAAGAGGCGCCGTCGATCACCCGCTCAAGCTCGGTCTCCAGATCGTCGCGCAGTTCTTCGGACAGCAACGGCAAGGCGCCCGCCAGATGCTCGGACCGACGCAGCCCGAGTTCTTCGCGCAGGTTACGAAACAATCGGCGGGCGTTGGGCTCGTTGGTGGACTCCATGGTCGGCAGCGGCGAGCGCAACAACCGCCAGCCTGAGTGGAGATCCAGGACCCGCTCTTCGCCGCAGAGGATGGGCAGCACGCGCCCCGGATTGTGCCAGGTGGCCAGCTCGTTGCCGAGCACGAAGCCGTTGCTGCCCCGGTGCAGCACCCGCACCAGGTCCCACAGGTCTTCGGCCTGGGTCTGAATGGGCGTAGCGGTACCGAGCAGCACATGGTCCGCCCGGTTGGCGACCGCGTGCAGGAAGGCGAGCAGCTCGTTCGGCTCGCCGGCCTGCTGGCCATAGCCCTGACGCGCGCGCGCCTTGTGGGCCTCGTCCAGGATGACGAGATCAAAGCTCAATCCGGTCAGGACCTCCTTTTCCTTCGACGGCTGCACCATGAGCCCGGTGGAGACGATCCCGATACGCAAGGGACAGCGGGCGATGTGCTCAGCCCCGCCCGGGGAG
>Ga0247839_1004722_pt1 | contig 17166 bp, 25 predicted proteins | sample LaCruzMarch2015__6_FD_192405 | JGI IMG/M metagenome (GOLD analysis project Ga0247839, IMG submission 192405) | Freshwater microbial communities from meromictic Lake La Cruz, Castile-La Mancha, Spain - LaCruzMarch2015_16m | ecosystem: Environmental > Aquatic > Freshwater > Lake | place: Spain... | reverse complement strand
CTATCACTGCTGTGAACATCAATGACACTGGAGTAGGTGTGTTCAAAGAAAAACTTGGCACAGAACTGAGATTTAAAAAACTGGTCAGCGGTACAAAAATGCTGCTCACTGACACAGACACCAGCATAGTGGTCAACAGCACGGCTCCAGATGCTTTTATTAGAATAGACACAGATGCCGGAGTGATGTTAGCCAGCACACACCAACAGATTACCATGGCAGGCACAGCTGCTCCGGGATCAACTACCAGTAGAAAAGACATCGAAGTCACTGCGTTTGGTTCCACATTGAGCTTCAAAACCATCATACCTGTCACAGACATACTAGAATCCTATGATTTCGGACGTATAACCGGCACATATACCAATGCCATGCAAGTGGCCTTGCAGGCTGCAAACATAGATTTTGGCACCATACTTCTGCCTGGACGCATAGATCTAGACTGTGGCTCAATTGTCTAAGGATTGATCACATGATAACATGGATTACATCCGCAGGCAGTCTAGGCATACTCACAGAAAGAATCACTGTGGATATTAACCTGTCAGCGACATCCAATGTGGGATCAGTAACATATTCATTGATAGCAGGCGCACTGCCTAGAGGACTCAAACTAATAGGCGCAGCAATCAAAGGCTCGCCTACTGAAGTAAGAGTCTATACCGACAGCAGATTTGTGATACGTGCCTCAGACGGTGCGGATATTGAGGACCGAACTTTTAGTCTAGCAGTAGATGGCAGCGACAGACCAATCTGGCTCACACAGGAAGGATTTCTGAATGTTGGCCCAGCAGAAGCCTACTTTGTTTTAGATAACTCACCTGTGAATTTTCAATTAGAAGCACGTGATCCGGATGTGATTGCAGGAGACACATTAGAATTTTACCTTTTGCCAAATGGAGGATTACTGCCTCCGGGACTCAGCCTCAGCAAGACTGGAGTAATATCTGGATTTACTGATCCTGTGTTTGCGGTGGAATATACATTGGAAACTTCTGGGGGGTATGACACTACTCCATTAGACGTGTTTCCCATAGACTTTGTGGAAGCAAGATCCAACGGGTTTGATACATTTCTCTACGACGCTGTGACATTTGACTATAACGAACCTAGTCGAACACCTAGAAGACTAAGCAGGATTTATAATTTTGTAGTAGCTGTTACTGATGGAGTATATACTGAAAATCGTCTGTTTAAAATCTATGTGGTCACTGAAGAATTCCTGCAAGCAGATAACAGTATTGTCCAGGTAGATACAAATATTTTCCAGGCCGATGCTTCCAGTAATCGAGTTCCTATTTGGATCACTAACAGCGATCTTGGTAGGTTCCGTGCCAACAATTATGTGACCATATTCTTAGATGTGTATGATCCTCCAACATTGTCGGGCACTATCACTTATTTTCTGCTGCCCTATAATCTTGATAATTCTGTCAGCGAACTACCGCCTGGTATGGCCCTAGACAGTGTCACTGGAGAGGTAGCTGGCAGTGTACCTTATCAGGCAAGAATTTCAAGAACATATACATTTACCATACGAGCGGTAAACTATCCTGTCACACTGGCCTACACCAATTATGTCTACAAAGGCACTTGGAACAACAGCACCACTTATATAGTCAATGACGCTGTGGAGTTTCAAGGAGTCACTTACATCTGTGCAGTCGTACATATAAATCGTTTGCCCACAGATGATAATTTTTGGAGAGCAGGAACTTCCAAGGCTGAAAAAACCTTCACGGTGGTCACTGTAGGTGAAATAGAAAGCGCTATCAATTGGATCACTGACAGCGATCTAGGCACACTAAAACCCAATCTACCAAGTCAAAAATATCTCGAAGCAGAAAGTTTATTATACGGTGGTCGGGTCAGTTATGAATTTATCACTGGCACATTGCCACCAGGCCTAACCTTTCTACCAAATGGTATCATCCAAGGCAAAGTCAAACAGTTTGCAGATGACGCTGGTCCGGGCCTAACAAGATTTTTCGAACGTGCAGATAGTCTTGCACCTGCAGAAGACAGTTCCACGTTGAGTAGAAATTTTTCTTCAACATTCGACTCCGCTGACACCAGCTTTGATAAAAAATTCACATTCACAGCACGAGCCCGAGACAGTGTAAATTTTGCAGCAGTGGATCGAGAATTCACTGTTACTGTAATAGCAGACAACAACAAAACATTTGCTAACCTCTATGTCAAAGCATTCCAACCTAAATCTAAAAGATTAGCCTGGTACAATTTTATTACCGATGCAACTATATTCCGATCTTCGGATTTATATAGATACGGTGACAAAAACTTCGGCATTCAACCTGCATTGAATGTGCTGATATATGCAGGTATAGAAAGTGTAGAAGCTGTGCGCTATGTGCAGGCCATGAGTCGTAATCATTATCACAAGCGTTTAAAATTTGGCGATGTCAAAGTAGGTGAAGCTAAAGATCCAGCAACTCAGAACACTGTATATGAAATCATATACGTAGATATTATAGATGATCTAGAAAAAGATGGGCGTAGTATCAGTCAAACTGTGAATTTACCCAATAACATCAACAGCAAGGTATTGATCAGTTATGACAGCATCAAGGTAGACAGTGACATTCCGTTGGTCAGCGATCGTGATCATCAACGAGTGTTTCCTAATTCGATCAAAAACATGCGCAAGCAGATACAAGTAGTGGGTGATCGGGATCGAGAATTTTTACCGTTATGGATGCGCAGTATTCAAGATAACACCAGTATCGAGCCCGGATATGTGAAAGCATTACCCTTGTGTTTCTGTAATCCGGGTGCTGCTTCGGCAGTCGTAGCAAGAATCAAAGCCAGCGGGTTTGATTTTAAAACCATTGACTTTTTGGCAGATCGTTATGTAATAGATATTATAGACGGAGAAATAGAGGATAAATACCTTGCATTCCCGCAACGTGGAGAAAAATTACCTTGACAAGCCTTATTAATTTCGCAGCAATAAATGAAAACTTTCCTGTAGCTGGACAGGACAACGACACGCAGGTGTTTAGAGATAACTTTGATACTATCAAAACCAACTTCTCAACTGCCAAAACAGAAATCACAGACCTGCAAGACAACGCAGCTAGAACTGATCAAGACAATGATTTTCTATATAACATCGTGGGATCTGTTACACTCAATGACGCATATCTGCGTAAAAAGGATTACGGGTCTGCTATTGTTGCAGGCACTCAGGATATCAGTTTTAAACAGGCAATGTATCATGTGGTAAAGGTTGGTGCAAACACCAGTTTGTCATTTACCGAATTTCCTACAGGTGCTGTTGACGCCACTGGCCTTGGGCAGATCGGTAAAGCTACATTGGAACTGTATGGAGATGGTACCAGCAGAAATATAACGTTCACTACCACAGGCGGCACAGTGATTAAAAAATCTCCAGGATTTCCTGGATCATTCACAGTTACATCTTCTACTAATCCTAGATTCATCGAAGTTTGGCAGCACAGTGCTACTGTGATTTTCTTGAATTATTTGGGTGAGTATACCTAATGTTTCATCCCTTGAGCGGCGACTTGTCTGGATTCAAAGATCAAGAAATTGAAAATCGCTTGATCGAATTGAATAAAAAATATTACGCTGCTGCTAGAATGGGCAGTGCAGATCTCTTGACACAGCTATCTACTTTTGTTACAATATATAGAGAAGAACTCGCAAAGAGGCATGCTCAGAAATTGAAACAGGCAGATGGTGATTTAGGTCAATTGATCAATGTGGACTAATACAACTCAACAACTCATACAAGGTGTGATGCAGCATGGGCCAGACATACTGAGCCATTGTGCCACTGCAGATGATCTTTCGCAGTATGTGAACAGATTACACCAAGAACGTTTGAACTATCCAATCCCCCCCACTGACATAGACTGCACTGAATGGTTTATTCCCAGCGAATATCAATGCTTAGACATAGAAGCATTTTTGGTAGACCAGTGTCCAGAACAAAACTATGATAGGTTGCTGCAAGAACTCGATCTATATAGGAAACACGATCTATTGCCTGTGCTGCGAGCAATGAAATATGTGGTAGATACATTAAGAAACAACCAGGTAGTATGGGGAGTAGGTCGCGGCAGCTCCGTGGCCAGTTATGTGCTGTTCATAATTGGCGTACACAAAATAGACAGCGTTAAATACAAACTACCAATTACAGAATTCTTTAAAGGAGAATAAAATGGGAATTACACATACCTCAATGCGAGGCAAAGAGATTGACATGGAAAAGATGAGCATGAGATTTGAAAAAACTCCAGCTGTGGGCAATATGAAAGTAAATGCTCGCGGTGATGAGATAGGCGAAGGTGGTAAGGTCATACGCACACGTGAACAGGTATTGGCAGACTACTATGCACAAAATCCTAATGCTTTACACGAAGAAGTATCAACTCGCAGTAATAAAAAGTAAGGACTATAATGGCTACGCAATTCGAAGCACGACAAATGCAGGTGCGCCCCCTGTCAAAAGATATATTAGTCTGCGATATGGACATGGGCGAGCAGGTCACTGCCGGCGGCATTGTGATCAAAAGTGATGACGGTAAAGCACACGGTGTTAAACCCCGGTGGGCCAAGGTCTATAAGGTCGGTGACAGCTGTGAATTAGATGTCAAGGTGGGTGAGTGGATTTTGATCGAACATGGTCGATGGACACGTAAAATCAAGATCGACGACGGCGAAAACATCAAAGAAATTCAAAAGATTGAAATTTCAGCTGTGTTAGCAGTCAGCGACTCGCGACCCAGTGATGTTCATATTGGCCAGGAATTCAGCCACGGCAGCAGCGCAACATTCAGTCCTGATCAATTTTTATAATGGGTTTTAAGAAAAGTTGGGAAGTCAGTGACATCATTTCCCAAGTACATAGTCTCGGCAGAGAAATCTCTAGTCCGTACAACGACGGATTCACTAAGTGGTATTGTAAACAAGATCTTTATCAAATTAAACAGGTAGTGGATCAGGCCTTGGCTAAATCTGCCAACTTCGGCGAATTAGAACAAGAGTGGTTGCATGAACAAGAAAAAAAACATATAATAAAAATACTAAAGTCATAGAGAGATATTATGAATCCGTTTAGAGATCAAGAAAAATTCATGCGGGCTTGCGATCAAAGTGTTGACGTAATGAACCAATCACAGTACACAATGTACAAGAGGTTGATTGAAGAAGAATTTCGAGAACTCCAAGAAGCGCACGACATGGAAGCAGAGCTAGATGCATTAATTGACATTCTAGTTGTGACCATTGGTGCCATCCATTCAGCAGGATTTGATGGCGAAGCCGCTTGGAAGGAAGTCATGAGCACTAACTTTGCCAAGATTGATCGAGAAATTGGCAAGGTTCGCAAGCGTGAAGATGGCAAGGTTCTAAAACCCACTGGATGGACACCGCCTGATTTAAAACCGTTTTTGGAGAAACAATGAAAGAACTATGGGTAGAAAAATACCGTCCCAAGACAGTAGATGGTTATGTGTTCAGAGATGATCATCAACGCAAACAAATTGCCACATGGATCAAAGATAAAAGTATTCCCCATCTGTTGTTAAGCGGTGTTGCAGGAATTGGTAAAACCACTCTTGCTAAAATTCTCATAAACGATATCGGTATCGAAGATTATGACGTGTTAGAGATCAACGCAAGTCGCACAAACTCTGTAGATGATGTTCGTGATAAGATCACTAACTTTGTACAGATGATTCCTTTTGGTCCTTTCAAGGTTGTATTGCTAGATGAGGCAGATTATCTAAGTCCGAATGCCCAGGCAGCACTTCGCGGAGTCATGGAAGAATATCACGCAACATCACGATTTATTCTCACCTGCAATTATCCTAACAGAATCATTCCTGCTCTGCATAGTCGATGTCAAGGATTCCATGTTGAGCGAACAGATATCACTGAGTATACCGCTCGTGTTGCTACTATTCTCATGGAGGAATCTATAGAGTTCGATCTTGACACACTAGACAATTATGTAAAGGTAGCTTATCCAGACCTGCGTAAATGCATCAATCTCATACAACAAAATGTCAACGATGGGAAATTATCAGCACCGAACAAAGCAGATGGCGGCGAGTCTGATTGGAAGTTTGACATGACTGAACTTTTCAAGGCCGGTAAAATACAAGAAGCAAGAAAAATGCTATGCGGAAAACTACGTGCTGAAGAAATGGAAGAAGTGTTTATTTGGTTATACAACAATATAGATATCTTTGGCTCAGAAGATAATCAAGACAAAGCATTGATGATTATCAAGCAGGGTCTTGTAGATCATACGCTGATCGTTGATCCAGAGATTAATCTAGCCGCTACTTTGGTAAAGCTATCAAAGATCAATGTCAGATAAAAAATCTAATCTAGCCAAGGGTCGCGACAGCTACGATTCGACTAGTACAGGAACAATAATTCCTTTTTTTAATCGAAATGTTACTTCGTATCCTACTGAGGCCGGAAGTGTAAAATTTGATCTAATACCTGTTGAAAAACAAAAAGATCTAATGATCAATCATGCTAGGATGTATGCCCAGCAAGAGTATGACAGAATTATGGAGTTGGTTGCTGTGTTAGAAAAACAAGCACAACAAATTAAACGCCGGCTGGATGTTACAGATGCAGTACATGCAGCTGAGTATCAATTTAGTCCTGTTATGGGAAATGCCTATTGGCTAGTATGGGAAAAGCGTAAGCAAAAGACACTATTAGTGCATACTGGCCCTAAAGAATGGAGTACTGGTATTCCTGAAGATTATGAATATATAACTCAAGTAAAGTACATGGGCGACCATACGTGGTTAGAAGTAGATGACGAAGATCATTCTGGAGAAATTAAATGAGTGAACGATATATGATCGTTACCTATGTGAAAAAACCCAACGGTATGTGGGATGAGGTAACTGAATTCAAAAACAATCTCAAAACCAAACATATCCAGTCTGCGAAAGTCGTTTTAGATTTTAAAGAAAAGAAATGTGTGGTAAACAGTCTCAATCGAGAAGCGGGTTATGAAGACATGATTGAGTTCTATAAAAGAATGTTGGGGGATCGATTGACCCCCCACCTCCCTGAAGACTAAGAATCGCCGTAGATTTCTAGTATTTCTTTAACAGCTTCATGTCTTTCGACATCTTGCACATCAAATTTTACCAGATCCACATATCTATTATTTTCAAAATTATTGAATAATTGTAAAAACTCTATTAGTCCGTTACCGCTAGGGCGATCTGCTTGTTGTAAATCTCCTGTTACAACCATCTTTGAATTATGCCCTAACCGTGTCAATAACATTTTCATCTGACTTGGCGTAGCATTCTGCATTTCGTCGGCGATCACTACAGAATTTTTAAAAGTTCTACCTCGCATGTATGCCAAAGGACTGGTTTCTATCACCCCCTCTTTTACAAAATTTTCTATTTCTCTGGCATTGAAGTTTTCACTAAGAACATCAAAAATCGGTTTGGTCCAGGGGGCCATTTTTTCATTTAGGTCCCCGGGCAAGAATCCGTGTTGTTCGTCAACACTCACAGCAGGTCGAGTAATAATGATTTTATCTGCAGATCCGTATTTGAGTTGATCAACCGCCCACTGTACAGCCAACATGGTTTTACCTGTACCGGCTGGACCGATAGCAAATACAATCATTTTGTTGGGATCGTTTAGTTTAAGTAGATAAGTCTCTTGGCTTAGACTCTTGGGATATATCTGTACTCGTCTGCGTTTTTCTATTCTATGATCAATATTTATTACATTGCTGGGAAATCGTGGATCATATTGCTCTTTTTGCTGAACTTGCACTCTTTTTCGCTTCATATAAAGTTAGCCCTCCTGTAAGTGTTAGGCACGGACCTCAAACCGTAGTGTCCGTAGCCGAACACAAAACTATTTAACATCTGGTTGAAAAAGTAATGTGTTATGTTTGTATTTTGACGATAAATACAAAGGGAGATAATATGGCAGACATCAAAGACATTATCAGCAATATTGAACAGATCTACGGGTCTAACAACAGTCTTAACCTTCTCAAGGATTTTGAACGGGTTATTGACGAATTAGATGTATATGTGTACGATAACTGGATCGACGGCGAGCTAGTAGATGGTCCAAGAGAAAGCAGATATTATGTGGAATGCACATTTATGTGGCCAAAAGAACAACTTCCTGAACCCAAAGGCGGTAAAAGACTGCTGGAATACGGATGCAGAGTGCAGGTGGCGGAAAGTCAAATAGCTCGAGTTAGAAAGATCAAAACTCCAGACGATATTCGTCCGGGCACACGCAAAGGCAAGATTGATCACAAAGATATATGGATGATCAAGATAGCGATGCCTAAAAAACTCATGAATGACATCAACAGAGGGTACACTGAACTTGATAAAAATAAAATCGAAGATATTGTTCACGCCAACAGCGTGAACATGATGATTGATCCAGCAGAACAACAAACACAGGATATGGCAAATGCAGAACAACCAGCAGCTCAGTGAAGGCCTAAGAGCCGAGGATCTCAAAGAGATGGTCTATGACACGTTTGAAGTTGATGCCTTTAGATCAAAAATGGGAGAGGATCAAGACGTATGTGTGGTCAGTTTCAAAGTCAAAGATCGGTCACCTGCCAAGGATCTCATGGAATTTATTGAAAAAGGTTATAACTTTGTACTAGATGCAGATGTAAGTTCTGGAGAGAACAAAGAAGGTGAATATTCTGTGTTTGTGGAAATTTCCCGCAGTGATAAACTAGCAGAGCACATTGAAGAACTTACATACGGTGTAAAAAAACTCACAGGTATAGATTCATTCAAATTCAAATACTATAAACAATCTGCAATCCACGAAGCCACTAAAGATAATTTCAATCAAAAAATTCCATCTAGTGTAGGAGAGTATAAACAGTTTATAGATCGAACCAAAACTGAAAACGTCAAACAGTTTTTCAGTAAGACACTCATGGATGATCTTACACTAAATGGCAATGTCATTACCATACATAAACCGTTTGATAAAAAGGTACAGTTAGAAATGGTCAAAGACTCCGATACTGAATCTGTGCTTGAAGGCATAGACGACGGATATTCTGTTGATCAAGCTGCAACCAGTGAAGTGTTTTGGCTGACAAAAGTATTAGGCGACTATGGCATTAATAAGATTGGAGACAATTTTGTTTTCAGCAATGGCAATCGTTCTATGTTATTAAAGAGGATATAAAAATGAGCTTTACATTTAACTTTGACAAAAAACAACTGAAAGAAATGATACCGCGTAACCCCTACGTGAATCAATGGTACGACGCTATATCAGAGATATTACCGGAATATGGCATCAACACTCCACAACGTGTGGCTGCTTTCCTAGCACAGTGCGCTCATGAAAGCGGTGGATTTGTGTTCCTAAAAGAAAATCTCAACTACAAGGCTCCTAGTCTAAGAAAAGTATTTCCTAAATACTTTCAAGACGATGCCACAGCAGCAGCCTATGCCAACAAGCCAGAAAAAATTGCTAATAGAGTTTATGCTAATCGCATGGGCAACGGAGACGAAGCATCAGGCGACGGATTTACATACTGCGGACGTGGATTAATTCAGCTCACAGGCAAAGACAATTACACGTTCTTTGCAGCATCTCTAGACATTCCTGTCGAGGAGGCCGCAGAGTATCTTCAGACTTTTGAAGGTGCTGTGCAAAGTGCCTGCTTCTTCTGGGAACAGAACAATCTCAACCAATGGGCAGACAAGGGTGATATCCTTACACTGACCAAACGCATCAATGGTGGAACCATCGGCCTAGAAGATAGAATTAAACACTACGAACACGCATTGCATATTTTCGGAGAACACTAATCGTGTGGCAATTACAGTGGATGCTTGGATTAATCCCCGACAGTTTGTTCGTTTGGATTACCTATATTCTCATGATTATAGGCGCTGGGCTATATGTGGCCAGCAAATTGGTTACATGGATTCCACTGATGCGCCAATACAAACTGCCTACAGAACTGGCAGGGATTGTGATCTTGATGATGGGCATATATATATTCGGCGGATACGGAGTTGAGATGGCTTGGAGAGACAAAGTTCGAGAGCTAGAAGAAAAAGTCAAGGCCGCCGAATCTAAGAGCCAAGAAGTCAAGATAGAAATACAGAAAAAAATCATATACAAAACCAAGATAGTCAAACAGAAAGAAACTGTGTATGTAGATCGCATCAAAGAAATAGCCAAAGAAGTAGATCTAAAATGCGAAGTCGATTCCAGGGTCATTGAAGAACTTAATAAAGCAGCTGAAGATCCGTTCAAAGGAGATGCTAAATGAAATATGTGATTTTAGCATTTGCAGTATTATTCACAGGGTGCAGTACAACTGCTCCTGTGGTAATGAAATTCCCAGAAATTCCCGAAGAATTAATGCAGCAGTGCGAACCGCTGGATAAACTACCTACAGACACCAAACAGCTCAGCGTCACTGCTGAAACTGTGATTAAAAACTATGGTAAATATCACGTGTGCAGGATCAAAGTAGAAGAATGGCAGGAATGGTACCGTGCCAATAAGAAAATTTACGAATCTGTTAAATAGTATTATATTGAGGAGCGACAATGAGTGTAATAGATACAGTTCTTAAGATAATCACCAAAGAAAACAAAGATACAGATGCGCCAAAACCTACGGCAGGATCACGCTCAGAGCGAGAAGCCAAGATCAAAGACAAAGCTGGCATGGTTATTTCTGTGTTTGCACTATTATTGGCTGTGAACGCATGGTACGGTGGTAAACTATCCAGCACGGTGTTAAACAACACACTAGGTGCTAACAATCTGTGGGCGCAATACCAAGCAAAGAATAATCGGTTAGTCAGTTATGAAATTGCTGCTAAAACAGTCAACGATCCTACACTTAAGAAAGAATTCAAATCAGAAGCAGCTCGTATGGACACTGACAAGAAAGAAATTGCAGTTGAAGCACGTAAAATGGAGGCCTTACGTGAAGAAGCTAAAAAATCTAGTCCATGGATTGGATACGCAAGTACAGCTTACCAATTAGCCATCGTCGTTCTATCAGCAAGTATTTTAGCAGTTAGCATGGCTATGTTCTGGGGAAGTTTTGCAGTAGCAGCTGTAGGCATAGTATTAAGTCTCAACGGCATAATGCTTTGGTTCTAAGGAGAACATATGTTAGATATTTTATTATGGGTAGCAGTAGGAGCATTTATAGGATGGAATTTTCCGCAGCCTTTTTGGGCTAAAGCAATGCAGGAAAAAATTCAAACTATGATTGCCAAGAAGTAAAAACAAATAGGAGCGACAAATGAGTGAAGAAGTCAAAAGCGACAGCGAAAAGAAAAAAGAAGATTGGATGAACAGTAAATGGCGTCCAATGATGGGATGGATGTACATGTTGGTGTGTATGTTTGATATGATTGTGTTCCCTGTACTATGGAGTCTATTGCAGACCATGACACAGACTCCTATCACACAATGGAATCCGTTGACACTTCAGGGCGCTGGACTATTCCACATTGCCATGGGTGCTGTGTTAGGTATTGCAGCCTTCGGTCGCACACAAGAAAAACTAAATGGAGCTAACAATGGAGGACTCAACACAGCCACACCAAGCCCAGCTGCAACAGGCTTTACTAGTAGTCCAACAGCTGGAGCAGGATCGTTTAGCGCGGCACCGACAACAGGCTTTGGCGGTGGCAGCTTTGGAAGCGCACCTAAGTCAGCAGCATCAGCATTCAGTAGTTCAGGCAAACCCATGCCAGTACAACCCGACCAACCAGAACTTTAAGGAGATATCATGAAACAGATTATTTTAGCATTAGGTCTAGCTTTTACACTTGCAGGCCCTGTCTATGCAGCAGACACAGCTAAACCGCAGACCAAAAAAGTCTGTGTGGATGCACAAGGCAAAGATGGCAAACCTGTCATTGATCCTAAGACCAAAAAACCTAAACAGAATTGCAAAGAAGTCAAAGTACATAAAAAACACGAAGGCACAGCAGTTCCTGTTAAAAAATAATTCACACAGTAAATCTGCATTAAATAAAAGGACTGCTTGACACAGTCCTTTTTTTATCATATAATATAACTATGGATTATTACGAAACTTTAGGTTTAAAACGAAATGCATCGGATGCTGAAATTAAAAAGGCATATCGAAGTCTGGCTATGAAACATCATCCAGATCGCGGAGGTAATGAAAAACAATTCAAGGAAATATCGCAGGCCTACGACTTTCTCAGCGATCCTGAAAAGAAACAGATCATAGACATGGGTGGCGATCCAAATGCACAACCGGGCATGGGTGGATTTAATCAAGGACCATTTGAATTTCATTTCAACACCGGCAACATCAATGATATCTTTGGTAATTTTGGATTTGGTAGACAGCCACAGAGGCGCAATAAGTCTCTGTCAGTGAACGTAGAAATCAGTCTAGAAGATGTATTAACTGGCAAAGATTTAAATGCTGAGGTTTCAATTCCAGGCAGAAACAAAATGATCAACATACAAATACCTCCGGGCATAGAACATGGTCAGCAAATACGATACGAAGGCATGGGAGATCATTCTATTACCAATCTTAAACCAGGAGATCTGTTAGTGAATGTGTTTGTGAAAGAACACAGTGTATTTAAAAGAGAACACACATCGTTGATCATAGACCATTCTCTAGATGTATGGGACGCTATTCTCGGTACAGACCTTGAGATACTGACATTGGACAAAAAAACCCTAACCATTACTATACCACCAGGTACACAACCAGACACTGTGTTGAGCTGCCGTGGCGAAGGCTTGCCGAATATGCGCACACGTCAACGTGGCAATATTTTAATTAAAATAAAAGTTATTGTGCCTAGATTATTAAACAGCGATCAAACAGAACTAATAAAAAAAATCAAACAAGGAAACATCTAATGATTGAACCAAGCCAAAATCTACAAGAAATTTTTGAAAAATCCATAAATGTAGCTCAAAGTCTAGGTCATGAATATATCACTATTGAGCACATTATATTCAGTATCATGAATAACGAAGAATCTTACAAGCTACTAGAAAGTTTTGGTGCCGATGCGACATTTATTAAAACCAATATAGAACACTATTTAAAACACAGCCTCAATGATATTAAAACCACAGGTGCTAACAATAAACCGAAAAAAACCAATTCTGTAGAGCGTTTGCTTAATCGCTGTTTCACTCAGGTATTATTCAGCGGCAGACAACGTATGGAGATAGCAGATGTCATTATCAGTGTGCTGTCAGAAAAGAACAGCTTCGGTTATTACTTTCTCACCAAGGGCGGTGTGACCAAAGAAAAATTCATAAAGTATTTTCAAGAGAATGTGCAGATACCTGAAGACGAACCTGTGGAGACCAGAGTAGTGGCTTCCAATCAAGTAGATCGTATACTAAATCAATTCTGTACTAATCTCAGTCTCAAGGCCAAACAACGCAAGATTGATCCAGTCATTGGCCGAGAAGAAGAAATAGAAAAAATACAACTGGTGTTGGCTCGTAGAAACAAAGCAAATGTGTTGATGGTGGGAGATCCGGGTGTGGGTAAGACTGCTATAGCAGAAGGTCTTGCGAAAAAAATCCATGACAAAAAAGTACCTAAATTCATACAAGACCATCAGGTATATACTCTGGACATCAGCGCATTGTTGGCAGGATCTAAATATCGCGGAGATTTTGAAGAACGTGTGAAGGCTGTGTTTACTGCACTAGAGAAGAAGGGCAAAATCATATTGTTCATCGACGAAGCACACATGATGCAAGGAGCAGGATCGTCCAGTCAAGGATCCAACGACATGGCAAATATGTTGAAACCCATGCTGACCAAAGGAGTGATCAAACTGATTGCATCTACCACCTGGGAAGAATATCGCAAACATTTTGAAAGCGACCGTGCTCTGATGAGACGCTTTCAACGTGTGACCATAGATGAGCCCACCGCTGAAATGGCCATAAAGATTCTCAAAGGGTTGAAAAAATATTACGAATCCCATCATAATGTAAAAATATCAGATGCTGCTATTGATCAGGCTGTGAAATTAAGCATAAAATACATGGCCGATAAAAAACTTCCAGACAAAGCCATTGACATCATTGACTGTGCTTCGGCAAGATATAAACTCAAAGACGATGAGAGCATGGAGGGTGTAGAACAGATAGTAGACATAGAACAAGTGACTTACGAGCTGTCTAAAATGATTAATATGCCGTTGGAAACTGTGACGCAGAAAGAAAGCAAGAATCTCAGCGATCTTGATCAGCAGTTGAAAGGTGTAGTATATGGACAGGACCGTGCTGTGGAAAGTCTTCTAGACAAAATTTTTGTCTCGCAGGCAGGCATGAAAGCACCCAATAAACCCATAGGATCATTTCTATTCCTCGGTCCCACAGGCTGTGGCAAAACTGAAACTGCTAAACAGTTAGCAGACAAGATGGGCATGCAGTTAGTGAGATTTGACATGGGCGAATATCAGGAACAACACTCTGTGGCTAGATTAATAGGAGCTCCGCCTGGATATGTCGGATATGAGGACAATGCAGGTGCACTGATAACCAAATTGCAAGAACATCCTAATTGTATTCTATTGCTGGACGAAATAGAAAAAGCTCATCAAAATGTCAGTAATGTATTATTGGCTTTCATGGACAATGGATTTGTCACTGGATCTAATGGCAAGGTTGCCGACGGACGCAACAGTATATTGATAATGACCAGTAATCTCGGTGCTGCTGACAACGAACTTAACACCATTGGGTTCGGTAATCTAGAAAAAGAGGGAGAGGATGACAAAGCTATTAAAAAATATTTCAGTCCAGAATTTCGTAACAGACTAGACGCAGTGATTAAATTCTCGAAACTATCCAACGAAACTGTCTTGCAGATAGTGAAAAAATTTATTGCTGATCTCAATAATCAGCTCAAGGACAAAGGTATAGAAATTTTGCTTAACGCCAAGGCTATACGCTGGTTAGCTGATCAAGGATATGATAAGAAAATGGGTGCGAGACCACTGGCAAGATTGATCGATCAAGAAATTAAGAGTCCGTTGAGTCGACGGGTGTTGTTTGGAGACTTAGTCGACGGTGGCAGAGTCACTGTTGACGTAGTTGACGATCGTCTCAGTTTTACAGTAGCTGAGATACCAAAACCATTGACCAAAGAACAGAAAAAACTTCTTAGGATCAGTAGGGCTGTGACAACCAAGGATGACGAAAATGTTGAATTACAAAACCAAATCAACCAGTCGTAAATTCTATAACAAATGGGTGTATAAGGTCGGTCTTAAAATCGAAGGCTGTGCTATTTTACGAGGTAGACCTATACACACTGTGAAAGCTGTGTTCGGCCAAGACATGGATGACAAAGTATTTTATCCTCAATGGCGGAATAAATCTTTTATAAATCGCAGCAGTATTATTAGATTCAGTGAATTCATGGAAAAATTTCCTACTGAAAACTATGCGTTGAGAATAGAAAACGATAGATTAGATGTTTACACCAATGATCAAGATCTGTACAACACCCTGTCATCGACATGTGAAGAAAATATTATTCAAAGATTCCAACCAGATATAGATAATCTACATCTATTAAACAGATCACAACATACAATTATAGTAAATAAACTTCCTAAAAATAGATATAATTACAGAGTGTATCTACTACCTCATAGGATGATCAGAGAAGATAAGAACAAATACTTAGATTGGATCAAAAAACAGGATCATAGAATAACATGTACTCCTGCTCTAGAAAAATGGTTTATCAACACTGATTGGAACTGGGACCGAAGATATGTGTTGGTTGAAGATGAAGCCACTGTGTTAATGATGAAACTGCGCAATGCCGAGGTTGTTGGCACAGTATATAAGTTTGTGATCAACGATAAATAACAGATGAGCAGAGAAACCATTATAATACTATCAAATATCACTGACGACAGTCAGCCTTCTACGTGGCAGTACGGTGAAAAACACATAGGCGCAGGCTATTATAAGAACGGTAATGGTGTTCATACCATGACCTTTGAGCTGAATAATTTCAAAGGCAGCATCAAAGTACAGGCCACTCTAGACCTAAATCCCGGTGAGTATGACTGGTTTGATGTAATTCTCGATAGCACAGACACTTTGCTATCATCTATAGACAGCACTCCTATCACTTCTAATGCTGCCTGCACATTTACTGGCAAATTTGTGTTCATCCGCATAGCATATCAGCTAGAGCAGGGCACGATCACCGAAATCCGATATAATCACTAAACTGTTTGAGACGATAAATATAGTATAACCTCGAGAGGAATACTATGAGAGACCTGTTATCTAAATTAGACGCTATCGTAAGCGAAACAGAATTAAAAAATCCTGAAGATCTTCAGGCCAAACGCAAAGCCCTCCAGGATTTGCAAATGGATCCCGTTGCTGGCAAAGATCCAGAAATTTCCCAAGCAATTGTACAACGCAAAGCTGATCTCGAAAAAGAAGCCAAAGCCAAAGGATTTTCAGAATCATTTCAAATAGGCGATGCTTTTGGCATCAGTTTTTCCGAAGATCACGAGATTGCCACAGAAATTGTAGACATTCTAGAAGATGGTATTGTGATCGAACTAGACGATACAGCATTAGATATGCTGACCAATGAAGGTCTAGAGTTTTTAGAAGGTGAACTGGTCAACGAAGAAAAACAAAAAGGTGTCGATGGCAAAGCCTGCTGGAAAGGCTACAAGCGCATGGGCACCAAACAAAAAGGTGGCAAGCGTGTAGACAACTGCGTTAAAATGGAGGACCACGGTCCAGAAAATCCAGATGCGCCTGTGAACTACGGAGAGTATGATCGTGAAGGCGATATGGCCAAAGATGATCTACGCACCATAGACGATGCTGCCGAAGAATTATACAGCATCCTACGAGCAGATGACAATCTTCCAGAGTGGGTGCAGAGCAAGATCACCAAAGCCGTAGACTACCTCGACACAGCTCGTGACTACATGAAAGCACAGAAATACGAGGAAGGTGTGTTGAAAGATGATAACTCCGAGGTTACTGACATTTCTGACAGTGATTACATGAGAATTAAAGGCATAGTTGATAAAAAATATCCAGGATATGAACTTTCTAGTCTTAATATAGG
>Ga0247839_1004720_pt1 | contig 17168 bp, 14 predicted proteins | sample LaCruzMarch2015__6_FD_192405 | JGI IMG/M metagenome (GOLD analysis project Ga0247839, IMG submission 192405) | Freshwater microbial communities from meromictic Lake La Cruz, Castile-La Mancha, Spain - LaCruzMarch2015_16m | ecosystem: Environmental > Aquatic > Freshwater > Lake | place: Spain... | reverse complement strand
TTAAAATCATTCAAGAAAACAATGCCACTCTGGATTTTATTACTCCAGGCGATTATGGAACAAATAGCGATGCAAAATGGTTATATGACTCATGTATTATTCTAAATGTACGGTTTAATTCTACAGAAGGAGAGACAATAGAATTGTTCAAAACGTTAAATAAAAGCACTCCTATACCAGATTTATATATTAGAGATGTATCAAAAGAGAAAAGAGATATTATTGAAATTGTAGCAAATAATTGGCAAGTAAAATACAAGCAGCATTTCTCAGCAAACAATAAACCTAATAAACCAAATATTAATCGTGATAGATTCATTGATTTATTAGAAACAATATATATAAAATATAATATGAATGACAATACCAAAATTACTTTAGAAGAGGTTTTAGATAGAGCAAATTGGTATATATCTAATAATTATCCTCCTCGAAAATTAACACAGCAAATTATTGATAAATGTAAAACAACTGGTTGTTGGTTATTTATTTATACTGACGAGCAAATTTTAAAAATTGTATGAAAATTGAAATTGATTTACACCTATATTATAAATTTATTTTTTATTATATTTTTTGCACCTTTATACATTTGGTGTTTCGACATATCTCTAAATATTAAATTCAGGAATATTGAAATTATCACCAGTTTTAACATATTTAGCAATAATCTTTGGATTTACCTGATTTTTAATAATGTCTGCTGTATCATAGACATTGTTAAATTTGTCAATATAATAAACAATACCTTGAATATCCTGTACCCAAACTTCAACCTTGGTTGTATTTACCTTTGGTTCGTCAGATGTTTCCATTATACCATGAGGTGTGCCTTTCATATGTGTGCCGCAATATTCAATACCTTCCTTCTTACGTCTAGTGCATTGTTCGCAACTAGCTCTCTTTGCACAACAGCGGTCATAAATTGGCACAAAATTTTTTACACGCTTTCTCTTTTGAAAATCTTCCTTATTAAATGACATTCTATCATAATCATAAATATACTGCAAAAGTTGTGTAGATTTAACATCATTAGTTAAACCAAGTTGTGTCGACTTATCTCGGATACTATCCTTGAACGACATGATATAGGTTTCTACTTTCTTGTTGAGACGTCTTTCCATTTCTTTATATTGGTATAATATAATATATTGTTTTATCTTTAGTTCAATTTTTTATATATATAAAAAAGCAACTTAAAGAGAAACTCCTTTAACAGTTGATTAAAGTGGAGGTATTTTATTTTTGAGTTCAATTGCTATTCTTTCTGAAACAATACAATTATCAGCAAATCTTGCTCCAAACATTAAAATTATTCCTACCAATATTCCTACCAAATATTCCTCTCCATACTCCACTTGTATATTTATTTCTTGTTTCAATTTCCATATTACTGGTAATAATGCGGTTAAACATAATATTATATTATATTATCTTTAACCTATTTATGCTTTCTTTTTTCTATTATATATCCTCTTCTTTTTTGCAGTAGGTTCCAAAATTTCTTCTTCATCTACTTTTATTACTTCTTCATCTACTTTTATTACTTCTTCATCTACTTTTATTACTACTTCTTCATCTACTTTTACTTCTTCTTCATCTACTTTTACTACTTCTTCTTCATCTACTTTTACTACTTCTTCTTCATCTACTTTCATTTCTTCTCTCAAATTATTATCGTAAATAATATTATTTTCTTCTTTATCTGTATCAAAATTCATAAATTCATTTTTTTTATCATTTAAATCTAAATTTTCAATATTAAACCCTATATTTTGATTATTTTCTATAATAGAATCACAAGATTTATTAATACCAGAAAATATATTATTTAAATCATTATCTAATAATTTAGGATTATATATTTTATCTGGTTTTGATTTAAATAATTTTAGCATATTTGAAACTTTATGAACGTTTTTTTTAAATACTGTTTTAAGTGAACTTTTCTCTATTTCAGATTTTTCTGATAGTGTATTTAAAGTTGATACTGATAATTTTGTATTATCATATTTAATTTCAGGTTTTACTATCGAATTGAAATTTTCAAAATTAATAATGGATTCGCTAGCTAATTCTAAGTTTGAGAGCTCACTACTATTTTCACTATTGGTTTCAGAACCAATTGATATTTTAATATCTTTTAACAAAACACTATCAATATCATTTTTAACAAGTTCATCTATTAATTCTTTTTTCTTATTTTTACTAACCTCAACTGTATCATCAAATTTAATATCATTATTTATATGAGTATAAATAAGTTGAATTTTATTACTAAATCGTTTTAAGTATTTTGTATGCATTTTATGAAAAAATTCAATATATGTAATAAACATTAATACTTTTTCTTTCATAACATTTATATTAAAATTAAATGTTGTAATAAAATTATCAATATTTAAACCAATATTCTGTTTTGTTTTATGTATTAATAATTCATTTTCTTTATTATTAATTAATGAAATAATAATACCTAATAAATTTAATATATTATCGTGTATATCTAACATTAATTCAAATTTATATTCTTTAAATGGTTCTAGATCTTTATAAATTGGATAATTATTAATTTTTATAAGTTCTATAGCTCTTTTATCATTAATATTTTTTGAAATATAGTCAACAATAATTTTATGTAATTTAAAATATTCACAATACATTCTATTATTAATAGCCAAAAATAGACGCTTCATATCATCATATTCAATATCTATTAATTTACTTTGAAAATGAAATGAATCTAATCCAAAAACAAAGATATCACTTTTATTATTGTTAATAAATTCGGAATAAATCTGGTGAAGCTTGTCAATTCTTATTTGTAATATATCGAAAACATTTTTTACAGTTGTTCTTATAGAAATTATGTTATTAAAATCACTTTTTAATTTGACAATTCTTGATTCCATAATAAATTATAATATTTTATTTTTAATAGTATAATATAATATAATATAATTATATTATATTATGGAAGATAATTTTGAATTAACAGATGAATTAGATTTACATACTAATTCTATAGAATGGACACCAGAACATGAGATTATTTTGATTGAATGGGCAGATAAAGCTATGTGTTATAGATGGCTACATGGAAAAGCAAATGCAATGTTTTCTGCGTTAAATGCATGGTATACTATTCCAGTAATTATAATATCAACACTTACAGGAACTGCTAATTTTGCTCAAGAACGTGTTCCAATAGAATATCAAAGTTTCTTTGTTATGATTGTAGGTGGTTTCAATATTTTAGCTGGAATTATAACAACAATTCAACAATTTCTCAAAATAACACAATTAAATGAAGCTCATAGAGTTAGTAGTATTGCATGGGATAAATTTTATAGAAATATAAAAATTGAATTAGCCAAACATCCTAATGAGAGGATTGACCCAACACAAATGCTTAAAATGAGTAAAGAAGAATTTGACAGATTAATTGAAACAAGTCCAAATATACCTGAAAAAATAATAGTTCAATTTAAAACTAATTTCTCTAATCAAGAAACATTTGATAAAATAATTAAACCTGAAATATGTGATATTTTAATTCCTACAATAGAATATAGAAATCCTTGGTATACAGATGAAAATCGTGCTAAAGATTTAAATGAAAATATAAAACTTCAATTAATAAAACATACTAGAATAAAAAAACAAAATGAATTAAATAAGAAAATAGTGAATGATTTCATTAATCTATTTATTAATCTAAATAATCGTGAGCCGATGGAGAGTGAAATAATTGATAATTTAAAGGAAAAAATGGACCCAGAAATTATAAAAAAAATGCTTGATGAAAATAAAAATATGTCTATTAAATTTAAATCAGGTGATTCTAATGGGACGGATGTTGTATAATTATACCTACACTGTTGGATAATCATTTGGTAAAACTAAAATACATATAATCATAAAAATATAAAATAAAATATATACACCATAAACATCTTCAGTAATTCCATAAAATTTTAATACCTGAGTTAAACTATAAAAAATTATAATTGATAATCCGATTAGTGTAATTGCGTTCATATAATATTATTTAAGATTATTTAATAATATAATATCCTAAAATATACTACATTCTTTATTTGCTCCTATTTTTGAATTATCAACATAATGATATGTTAGTGGAACTTGTTGATTATATTCTTTTAATACTAACAATGGTGCATCTGATAAAAAAGAACCATCATCTAATTCAATATTGTTTAAATAAGCACTATCATATGTTTTACTCCATAAACCATCATGATCTGATATTCTCAATGTTAATATTTCTCTTTTATTATCGAGCATTTCATCTTTGATCATTTCTTTTTTTATTATAGAATCATCGTTTAATTCATTTGGTGTATTTTCTATAAATTTAGTTGTTCCTGTAAATAGAGCAAATCGTACTACTCCTCCTTTATTATAATTGTCATTTAAACATTCTTTAATTGCGTTATTAAAATTTGTAAAATAAAAATATGGTCCTAAAATTGCTTTTTTATCTTTTGCACTCTCTCCAAATATGTTTACAAATTTCATTTTATTCTCTGTAGATTTTCCTACATAACCTATAACTGGTAATTCAAATGTTTCGTTTTTTTCATTATATAAATAACACATTGTCTCATTATTGATTACAAAAGAAATAGTATTTTTATCTATAGGAGTATTACATACATTCTTTTGATTAACAATTTCATCAATCAAAGCAAGCCGAATTGAATTTGACAAATAAATTTCATCCAATAAAATTTTACATTTCGTAACGTCAAAAAATAAATATAAATCAGATTCATACTCGTAAAACCCATTAAATTCAATATCATTTTTAAACTTATCAAAATTAGTTGTTTCTAATATACCAGACAAAAATACTTTTGAATATGGAACTAAACTTTGATTGTTAAATAAGGTATATTTGGGTAATTTTGGAAAAGATAATACATTATAAAGAGTATTTGTTAATAAATATTGTAAAAATGGAAATTTTCCATCTGTATTGATAGTATATACACATAAATTAATATTATGATATTCTCCAGCATTATTAATATTATCAATATCTGTAGTTAAAATATGTTTTACACCATAATTATAATATAGTGGTTTTTCTGGGGTATAATCCACATTATCCATATTATAATTATATTAATCACTATTTTTTTAAATTGAATTATTATTTATCTATTTTTCTTTTAATTGTTTCTTTTACTTGCTCTTCACGACTATCCATAATATGATTTGCGATTTCTTCAGCTATTTTTGGCTCGCTTTTATAGTAATTTTGTAATGCTGAAAGTAATGTTTTAGCATTTATTGGCTTCTTAATTTTACTCTTTTTATACACTAAAGCACCTCCGTTTATATCAAAACAGTCAATGGTATGTGATTTCATAACTGTTACTAAATTTTCTGTTAATAATTTCTTTTTATTTATTCTATCTTTTATTTGAGCTTTAAATTCTGATATTTCAGTATCTATTTTAATCCATTCCTTAATATTATTAACTAGCTGTTCTTTTGATTCCATTAATTATTACTTATATTTAATATTTATATTGTTAATTATTAATAATTATATTGTGCAGTATTTTACGTGTCTTCCACATAAATTCTCAGAACTAATTTTGCATCCACAATGTTTACCTTTATTTGGACCTGTTTTTAATATTTGAATGCATCCCAATAATTCTTTATCTTCTGTGTTTGTATCGACTTGAGTATTTATTTGTAATAACCCGATCACACCATTTTCTACAGATTTATTTTTTGAAACCTTTGCTATTTCTTTCATCTTTTGTTTTTCCTCTTTTAATTTTAGTTTCTCTAATTCTTTTGCGACTTTAGCTTCATCTTTTATCTTTTGTTTTGCAGCTTTTTCGAATTGTTTAACTTTTTCTTTTCCTTCAGTCTTATATTGGTTAATCATTAATTTTTTATGTGAATAACAATAGCATTTTTCATCATTATAAGTAATCGGTTGTGATGGGTTGTTAGGATTATATAATTGTATTGTTGTTGCGTAACCAATATTACATGTCTTATATTTTTTATTTATTTCTGTTTTTGGTTTTGTTTCATCAAATATTGGATTATTAATTTGATATTTACATTTTTCATAATTATTATTATTATAAACTTCTTTAGCATTTGGAACAAAACAGTTAACACCATTTACTTTTTTAACTCCACTTTCTGTATAATATGGTAATAATTCATTTTGTGTTTTACGACAATAAGGACATCTAATTTGGTTTGTTTGTAATTTATTTGAACTCTCCATATTATTAAACTTTTGTTTATGATTTAATAAATCATTGTAAAGAGGAATATAATTAAATTTGTGACCACACTTCATTGTTACATAATTATTGATTAATATTTCATTAGTTATTAAACATTTATTTGTATCATCATTATTTATACTTTCATCTTCATCAATATCAAGCGATTTATATAATTCATCATAAAAATCTATACCTCCTTCTATATTGTATTTGTTCATAATATATTATATTTTGTGTAATATCTTTATATTTTTTATATTTAATCATATATATGTCGCCGCCTGAAGTCTGGGGTCCTGCTGTATGGACATTATTTCATACTCTATCTGAAAAATTAAATCCTAATGCATATAATCAAGTTTCTGGGTCACTATTTACAATGATTGTTCAAATTTGTAGAGTTTTACCTTGTCCAGAATGTTCAAAGGATGCTAGCGGGTTTTTAGCAAAAATAAATATGAATAATTATAAAACAAAGGATGAGTTTAAAAATATGTTGTATTTATTTCATAACTGGGTAAATGCCAAAAAACGTAAACCTTTATTTAATTATGCTAATTTAGAAAGATATTCTAATGCAAATCTATCTTTTGTTATAAAAGATTTCATATCAAAATATAATACTAAGGGTAATATGAAATTATTATCAGAAACATTTCAAAGAAGCTTTGTTCTTAGAAATTTTAAATCATGGATAAATGCATTTGGAAGAGCTTTTATTCCAGTTAGTATCCCACGACCAATTATTAGTATAAGAGAAACTCCTATTGAAGAAACTCCTATTAAAGAAGTTACAACTGTTGAAGAAACTCCTATTGAAGAAACTCCTATTAAAGAAGTTACAACTGTTGAAGAAGTTACAACTGTTGAAGAAACTCCTATTGAAGAAACTCTTATTGAAGAAACTCTTATTGAAGAAACTCTTATTGAAGAAACTCTTATTGAAGAAACTCTTATTGAAGAAACTCCTATTGAAGAAACTCTTATTGAAGAAACTCCTATTGAAGAAACTCCTGTTAAACATGAGTAAAAATAAAATTTAGTTAATAATATTTAAATTTTATTCTATTTATTATAGTTCGCTTACCAGTGTCCCGTCCTTAAAAACGGAACATTTAAATGTTTGTTTACTAGGTTGGTAACAGACTTCTCTATTGCTTGAAACTTCATTGAAAAATAAATATTTACCAGAACCACCAGCATACATGAGAGTAACAATTAATGCTGATGATGTGGCGCCTAATAATACATTCAAGAATAATTCGCCAACCTGGATTACACATTTCTTGTAAATCTTAATAAACATATCTATAAAAAAGTATGTAAGTAAAGATATAAATACCCAGTAATTTACATCACTATTACTGAACATTGGGAAACATAAATACATTATAGTAAATGCAAAAACAAATGCACTAAATGTAGGATTACCATATTTACTATATTGAATAGATGTGCAAATTGTTCTATCATTTACAATTGGTTCAGCACCGGCCATCATATAAACATAACTTCTAAGGACACAACAACCTATTAAAAATCCTAAATAGATCAAACCTTTGAAGTTTTGAAATATAAATGACATACTTGTTATACTTGTTGCAAGAATAATTGGAGAGAAAAAACTAAACCATACAATAGCTGTAAATGGTTGAAATAACTGTAATGGAGTATCTTGAACGCCACCAGTTTTTGTTATTAAATTAGTTGACATTTATATTACTAATGTATATTTTTTATAATATTTTTCATTATTATATATTTTATATTACTATTTATCTAAAATTAAATTAAAAACATCGCTAATATGTTCAATTGAATGAAACTTAATTCCATCTATTATTTTGTTATCTTTATATTTTTCCATAATTTTTTCAAAGTCTTTTTCATTTTCTTTTGGAAATATAAATTCTTTGATTCCTGATTTGATTGAATGTATTATTTTTTCTTGAAGACCGCCGATTTCTGTTAATAATAAACCAAAATGTGTTTCTCCTGTTATTCCAAAATAATTTTTAATTTTTATCTCGTTTAATAAGCTATAAATTAGTACTGTAAATGCTGTAGTTGCCGAAGGTCCGTCCTTTTTAGTACTAATGTCAGGACAGTGAATATGTATTCCATAAACAATATTATTCTTAACGTCGTTATATTTTTCAATTAAATATTTCTGTCTTTCAAAACTGGTTAAATTCCATGCATTCGTTAAACTAACGCTAATTGACTCTTTCATAACATCTCCCATTGATCCGGTTAGTGTTAAGTGTAAAAATTTGTTGGATGGAATAAAATTTGCTTGAAGAGGTAGAACTCCTCCCTGAGACAATTGATTCGCCCATAATGCATTTATCACACCTACTTTACTTTCATTGTGAATTTTGTAAATTTTTACTTCTCTTTTATCCTTAAAATATTTAGTTTTAATATCATGTATACTTATTTCAATTGGTAACTCATATTCTTTATCATTATTTTTTAATACATCCAAATTTATCTCTCCAACAATTTCAAAAAGAATTTCTTTAAGCTTTCTAACACCAGATTCACACGTGTATTCATCAATAATAAATTTCAAAACATCATCATTAAAATATATCATATCTTCTAATCCCATCTTCTTGTATACATCTGTTAAAATATGTGTATTACAAATTATTAATTTATCTTCCAACGAGAGATTATTAAATTTAATTCTATGAATGCGGTCTAATAAAATCTTATCAATTGCATCTACATCATTATAAGATAGAATAAATAATGCCTTTGATAGATCTAAATCAATACCTGTAAAATATTTATCTTGAAAACAGTCATTCTGTGCTGGATCTAATAAGTGCGTTAATATACCAACAATTTCCTTACCGTGTTCAGTGCGACTAATTTTGTCTACTTCGTCGATAAATATAATAGGATTCATACATTTCTTATCAATCAAAATTTGAACAATAGACCCCCAAGTACTACCTACATAAGTGTAGTTGTGTCCGTGCAAAGTACTACCATTACTATCCCCTCCCATTTGTATCATAGCAAATGGTCTTGAATTTCCCTTATCATCTTTTAAACAATCGGAGAGACCACGTTTTGCTAATGAAGTTTTTCCTACACCTGGTGGGCCTTCAAAGCCAAAACAGTACCCATCTTGTTCGCCATTAATCCATTGTCCAATTATTCTCTCTATTTGTGTTTTAGCCTTATCATGTCCATAAACTGCTTTATCTAGAGTTACCTTTACATCTGACATATAATGAGTAACATTTTTCATATTTGTATTTATTTTTTGAATATCTGTTTTGATTTCATTATTCGTAAAAACGGGATTTATATTTGTAACTTGATTAAATTCAATGACTATTTCATTTATAATGATTTCATTTATAATGATTTTATCTACATCTTCCTCTTGATGAATATATGCATCAATAATATCAATAGAGCGACTTAATAATCCATCTTTATTTAAATGTGAATATTTTGTGCATTTTTTATTATGTTTTTTAAGAATTTCATCAAGAGTTTTATTATTTGCAAGTAATTTAGTTTTATCACACGTAGATAAATATTCTTTAATTTTTTCTAGTTGGTGAGTTTTAGAAGTAGAACCTTCTTTTCCTTGGATTTTTTTGATATGTTTCAAAATTTCAATACTAGTATATTTATCCTTTATTTTTATATCTGGAAATATTTTATCAATATTGTATTTTTTATGCAAATCCTTAAAATTAGTTCTCACCATGTCCATTATATTTAAAATAGGTTCTTTTTTATAAACCCCAAATGGAATTTTTAATAATCCATCTAAATATTGCCGTGCTTTGGTGCCAGAATCCTCAGACTTTGCCTTTACTTCTTTAAGTTTCATCATTGCTTTTTCTTTAACAGTATCTGATACTTTTAATAAACATATTTGTTGTTCTAACGGTATTTTATTAATATCAAAATTAGATAAATCATTTGTATATTGAATGGTCTTTTTCAATGCTTGTTTAAAAGATTGTTTAATATTCCATGGAAAGCTATCAAATAATATAGTTTGATGTTGAGTATCGACGTTTCCATTAGAATCATTAGAGAGAAGATCATATAATAGATATGCCATATATTGATTTTCATAGTTTGATGAACGTATTAATAAATTAATTAATGTATTTCTTTTAATGTACATATCATCAGTTATGAAGTCTTTTACAGCTTGAGAAATTTGTTTTTGTTTTAAAATAGTATTTTGTGTAGTAATTCCTGCGAATTTTCCATAAAAATCTCCATAATTATCATTTATCAAAAAATCTTTTAACATTAATGATGATAAATATTTGTCGAATATATCTAATTTGAAGTCATTGTCATTTGGAATGTTCTCTTTAATTTTTTTAATTTTTCTTGTTATGTATTTATTATTTAAAAAATCAATTACAATATCATCAACTATTCCATAAACTAATAAACTTTTTTTAAGCGGAATAGAATGAATATAAATCTTTATACCATATACTTTCATATGAAATTGTTTGTAAGCAGAGCATACATCAAAACAACTCAAATTAGTGGTTGTATCATCAATATCATCATTTTTTTTTGTATCCTCTTTTTTTGATATTACCTTATAGCTAGTTGGGTGAAAATATTTTTTTAATAACTCAAATTTATGATATTCATTTTCATCTGTCGTTATTTTATTGTTATTTCCAAAACATATTAATAATAAGTCTTCCAAATTTTCTGTTCCATAATTTTTTAAAAGAATGGATAATTCATTATTTATTGTCTGTAGACAATTAATGATACTATCTGTTGCAGATATTTTAAGAGATGTTACGTGTTCTATTTTTTTACTGAGTTCTCCCAATTTGTCTATACAAATACTTATATCACTTATTCCTAAAATATCTAAAATTTTATTCTTTTGAACATGAATAATTGTTTTCTGAATTAAGTCCTTAAAGAAATCAATCTTTCTCTCTAGTAATGGTAATACGTCATTAGTAGATTTTTGATTTAGTTCTTTTTTAACTCCAATATTTTTATCAGTCATTATATATTATATTATTCTATATTTATATTTTTATTTTCTAAACTATATTTGCTTTAAGTTATTTTATTGTTAAATTGATTACTTATAATGATATATAATATGTAATAACATATAATAATACTATTTAAATGTAATATCATATAAAATATAAGCAACCATGGGTGTGGTGTATTACTTTAGTCACATTATTAAAAACCACAGCAATATCATAAGCAAGTTGTCATCTAATACAATAAAAGTTGATAATCTTTACTTGGATTGTAATTCAATTATTTATGATTCATTTTATAAAATGGATGTAAATAATATTACCGAAACAATCGCAAATGCTATTATATCAAAAGTAATTCAGACTATCAGTGAATATATTAATTTATTAAAGCCTACAAACAGTGTTTTTATTGCTTTTGATGGTGTAGCACCTGTTGCCAAGTTAGACCAACAACGTTCCAGACGTTTTAAGTCTCTATACCAAACGTCCATTTCTAGGTCATTTTTTAAGTCTACCGAACAAGATCCATGGAACACAACTGCCATCACTCCTGGAACGGTATTTATGAAGATACTTGATGAAAGAATAACAAAATCATTTAATAATCCATCAATGTTTAATTTATCTTCGCTCATTGTTTCAGGGAGTAATGAACATGGAGAAGGAGAGCATAAAATATTTCAGCATATCAGAAATTATCCAGTAGAGCATAGTACAAAAAATACCATTATTTATGGTCTTGATGCTGACCTTATTATGCTTTCGATAAATCATCTTCCAATTGCACCAAATATTTATTTATTCAGAGAGACGCCTGAGTTTATTAAATCAATTAATTCAGAATTAGAACCAAATGAGAATTATGTGTTAGATATTCCTGAATTAAGCAAAACTATTATTCTTGATATGAATAATGGTAATGAATTGACAACAGTTCAAGAAAAGAACAGTGTATATGATTATATTTTATTATGTTTTTTCCTTGGAAATGATTTTATGCCACATTTTCCAGCAGTTAATATAAGAACAGGTGGTGTTGATAAAATGTTGCAAGCATATAAAGCAACTATTGGTGGAACAAATGAGAACTTGACCGATGGAAAGGTAATTAATTGGAAAAATGTAAGAAAATTGGTGCAATTTTTAGCGGATAATGAGCATGAATTTTTGAAAAAGGAACATAAAATTCGTGATAGAAGGGAAAAGAATAAAATGCCAGATATAACTCCTCAAGAAAAGCTGGATGAATTCATTAATATACCATCATATGAACGCTCAGTAGAAAAATATATTAACCCTTATAAAGATAATTGGCAAAAACGTTATTACAAATGTCTTTTTGATGTAGAAATTGACGAGGAAAGACTAAAACAGATATGTACAAACTATCTAGAAGGTCTTGAATGGACTATGAAATACTACACAACTGGCTGTCCAGATTGGAGATGGTCTTATAATTATAATTATCCGCCTTTGCTAACAGACCTTATTCGTTATATTCCATATTTTAATACAGAATTTGTAGGAGCAAAGCCCGACCAACCAGTTTCAGATTTGGTTCAATTATGTTATGTTCTTCCTAGACAAAGTTTACAGTTTCTGCCTGAAACTCTATATAAGGCATTAATTAGAGATAAGTTGCATTTATATGGGTTAGACTGTGAGTTTCATTGGGCATACTGTAAATATTTTTGGGAAGCTCATCCAAATCTGCCCTATATAGATGTAAATGAGCTAGAAAAATTTGTTAAAAATAATAAGTAGATTGTTTAGTTCTTTAAATATATAAATTAATATATTTAAAAAACAACTTAAATGCGCCAATATTGAATTTATTTAAGTTGTTTTAGTAAATATATAATTAGAATACTTAAAGAAAGCATATTTTACTACAACCATGTAGTATAAAGTTGAAAAAAGTCAAAAAGTCTTCAAGGGAATGAAATCGTTTTTAAAATGGGGAAAGTATTTTGACTTTTTTAAAATGGACAAAAATAAATGTCCAAAAAAAATATCTGAAAATACTCTTACTGACAAAATTTTCCACCTTACCATTTTAAAAATTATCGTCACAAATTAAACTAATTATTTTTATTTTATTATGATAAAATTTTTATTATTTTTAGAAAAAAGGATTTAGGCATTTTTTTATTATCATTATATTACAGAAAATGATAACTAAAAATGCCAAAAAAAATGCCGAAAATTTTGTATGTAATTTATGTGACTTTAAATGTAGCAAATTATCAAATTATTTAAAACATAAAATTACACTAAAACATTTAATTAATGAAAATGATAACAAAATGATAATAAATGATAATTCTTCAGTTATTGAAAATTGTATACACCAATATAAATGTGAATGTGGAAATATTTATAAATATCCATCAGGTCTTTCACGGCATAAAAAATGCTGTTTTCAAAAAGAATTACCAACTGACACTGAGAATAATTTGAATGTTAATAAAAATGAATTGAATAAGGATGACATAATTTTAATGCTTATAAAGGAAAATAGTGATTTTAAATCAATTATTTTAGAACATCAAAACATGATGATGAAAGTAATTGAAAATGGAACTCACAATACTACAAATACTACAAATACTACAAATAATACTAATTCTCACAACAAAGCCTTTAATTTAAACTTCTTCTTAAATGAGACCTGCAAAAATGCTATGAATATTAACGACTTTATTGATTCAATTAAGCTTCAGTTATCTGATTTTATGAATATTGGAGAAGTCGGTTATATACAAGGTATTTCTAATATCATTGTTAAGAAGCTAAATGATTTAGATGAAACTATTAGACCTATACATTGTACAGACCAAAAGAGAGAAACGTTTTATATAAAAGACGAAAATATATGGGAAAAAGAAGAAGAAGACCTTAAGAAGATAAGAAAAATGATAAATAAAGTAGCTTATAAAAATGAAAGACTGATGTCATCTTATAAAAATAAATATCCAGATTACAATGACTATGAATCTAAACGGTCCGACCAATATAGCAAATTTGTTATTGAAGCACTAGGTGGCGAAGGTGATAATAATAAAGAAAAGGAAAACAAAATTATAAAACACATATCAAGGGCTACAGTTATAAAAAATAATAAACTTATGTAAATAATATATTCAATAAAAGAAATCCCTAAAACCCTTAGAATATATCATTTTTTAAGATTTAAATTTAAAGCTTAAACCTTAATAATTTAAAAAGATAATGCCAAAAGAAAATATAGACTATTCTAATACGATAATATATAAGATTTGTTGTAGTGATTTTTCTATTACAGATTTGTATGTTGGTCATACAACTAATTTTGTTACACCTTTGCACATTTAAAACGCCGATTTTAAGGCAGGTAATTTTTTAGTTTCCGTGTTCTATTTGATGGTTTCTTTACATATTTTTCTGTTATATTATATGCTCCCTTAAATATATTTTCATATTTTTCCTTTGGTATATCTTTTATAACCTTTTCTATATTTTCTTTTAATTTTTCGTGTGTTAATCCATCTAACTTTTGTAATCTTGACTTTAACATACTGAAATAATTTTCAATTGAATTGGTAAAATGTTGATATGGAACTGCATATAATATATTATTATGTTTATTTACCAATTCTTTTATTCTTTCGTTTCTATGACTACTCGCATTATCTAAAATAATTAATTTATTTTTGAACTTTGTAGTTATATATTTCTCTAAAAACTCAATTAATCTATCAGTATTTATTCCACTTTTTTCATATAACTCCCAACCTAAAACTCCTTTGGTAGAAATAGCAAATATTCCAGTATATTTTTTGAATACTTCTTGACTTTGTGTTTTTATTACACATCTTTTACCAAGTTCATTATAACAATGATTTCGTTTTTGTAATGATTTTATACTTGTTTCGTCAATACAAATAATGTCTTCCATTTTATATTTTTTAACTTCATCATAAAACTCTTTAATTTTCTTATTTATATCAATGTCCTTACCAAAACGCTTATTTGGTTCGTGTCTAATTCTTGTAATTTTCAAAGTAATATTATTATCATTTACTATTCGGTTCAAATGAAAACGACTTAATGTTAATGTAGGATATTTTTCTTTTAGTTTTTCAAGTAAATCCTGCATCGTAATAGTTTTATTTTTCTTTATTTCATCTAATATAAACTTTACTTGGTCTTTATGAACTTTATACGCAACTGGTTTTCTATTGTGTCTTTTTATTTCACCATTTTCATTATATTTATCAACCCATCTTAACAAACTTCGTGCAGAACATTTGAATATTTTACACACTTCTTCCTGTGTTTTGTCTTCTGTTAAATAATATTCAACCGCAGATAATTTATAATCTTCGCTTTTATGAGTAGGCATTATATTATATAATAATTATATTATATGATATAAAAATTTGGAATAAAAAAATGTTTATAATTAATTATATTTATACTAAAATTATGTGCTAATAAATGAATGTTAATAATTATACTTCATTATCTTCTTCAACAATAACAAGAGGTTTTTTGACTTTTTTAACAATTTTTTTAACCTTTGGTTTTGGTTCAATAATAACTTCTTCTTCAACAGATACTATTTCATTTTGAACCGCATCAATAGGTTCAGTATCATTTATTATTGTTTTTACTATACCTTTCATAATTTGTTTAGTTTTATTAATATTTTCTTTTATCTTTTCTTGTAATTTTGTATTTTCATCATTAAGTTCTTCTATATTTTTAACTATTTCTTGTTGTCTTTCAATAGTAGGAATAGGAACTTTGATTAATTTTAAATTTGTTTTAGAAATAACTTTTTGTGCAGTTCCTCTATACGATTTTTGTATTAATTCGTTATTATTTTTCAATAAATAATACAAGTATTTTATCAATAATGAATTTGTTTTAGATTTTATTGAAAATCCATTATCTGTTAAATAATATGGTGTTTCCATAAAATTAATATTAATATCGCCTACTCGTGTAAGTGTTATTTCATTACCATCTCTATTTTTTTTGTTATGTGTTCCTATAATTTTACCTCCTCCTATTACATTAAAATCACCATTTATCATATTATTTTTAGTTAATGAATTTCCTTGTTCTATATTACATATATCACCTAATGATTTCATCATAATTCCATCTTCATAAAACTCTTCTTCTTTTTCATCATTTAAATATTCTGCATAATTTAACGAATAACCATTTTTTGAAATTTCTTCAATTGACACTTCATTTAATAAATGCTTTAATTCATTTTCAGGATTATAGTTGTAAAATTTAACTTTATTTGTTTGGTGCGTTTTTGTAAAATTATATTCTCTTCCTGTTTCTTTTTGTGTTTTTGAAACTTTAATTTTTGTTTCCAATACATCATTTCCTTCTCTTTTTTTTGTAAAGTTAAATACACAAGTTGATATAGTTGTATGTGTAAATACTGGTGGTAAATAATATATTTCTTTCAAATCACAAGTTTTCATTAGATATTCTCTAACAGCAACTAATTCATTTCCTTTACTAAATAATTCTTTTCCATTTGGTAATACAACAGCACATCTTCCATTTACTTTTAACATATAAATAATCGCTTGTAAGAATAATGGAACTGCACTATTTGATTTAATAGGCATATATTCATTTCTTAATGGATGTAAAATTTCATTATATATTAACCCATCAATTCCAAATGGTGGATTAGCAAGAATAATATCATATTTATTTGTTATTGGATTACGAATACTATCGCCTTTTTCCAAAACATTAAACATATGTCCTGATGAAATCAACATATTTGAAATTGCTAATTGGTATGTATCAGGTTCTGCTTCTCTTCCTCCAAGTCCTT
>Ga0247839_1004718_pt1 | contig 17170 bp, 21 predicted proteins | sample LaCruzMarch2015__6_FD_192405 | JGI IMG/M metagenome (GOLD analysis project Ga0247839, IMG submission 192405) | Freshwater microbial communities from meromictic Lake La Cruz, Castile-La Mancha, Spain - LaCruzMarch2015_16m | ecosystem: Environmental > Aquatic > Freshwater > Lake | place: Spain... | reverse complement strand
TCTTTTGTGCGTTTTCGGATGCGGGCAATCGGAGTCCGAACGGAATCGTCAGGCTGCACTTGCACGAGGCGATGAGGCTGTAGATAAATTCGAGCGGCTTATGGACAAACTCTATGCAATTCGCAACCGGAACGCCCCGTCATCGCTTAAATAAGCTACCACCTGGCTGCTCCTTTTTGGCCCTTCAAAGCTGTTAACTGATCCCTCGCAGCCTGTTGCGTTGTCTGCTTAAAGGTCGCAAGCTGACGCTGCACCCCTTCTTGGATCTCTTGATACTTGCTTTCCAATAGCGGGTTGACGGTATCGACGATGCTTTTGACCACTGCGTTCGAATCAAGATCCAGCTTGGCAGACACGTTGTATGACGCTGAAAGCTGAGCCCGAAGCGTCTTTTGTGTCTGCTCAATGCTGGCACGTTCGCTTGCTTCCTTCGAACCAAACGTCCGATTGAAGCCAAACTTCTTGGCTTCCGCTGCATCGCCCTCGTTGGCAAACCGCATGGCCTCTTCGGTACCGACCGATCGCAAGGCATCCTTTTGTTCGTCTTTCAATGCGCCCGCTCCGTTAGCACGCGCAAACTCAAGGGCCTTGATGGCTCTTTCCTTCTCGATCGCACCGAGCTTGGCGAAGTTCTGAGCCGCATTTTTGTAACCGCTGGTCAGCCGGTCCATGCTGGTTTCCTGCAATGCTATTTGCGATCGCACGCTGTCTTGGATCTTGGACTGCGTATCAAGAGCGACTCGGCTTTGCTCCTCAACCAACGAACGTTGCTTTTCCTTGGAAGCGACAATGCCATCTTCGAGAGTTCTGATCGCACGAACAGCTTCTTCCCGGCGTTTGTCACCCTCTTTACCGACATCGATGTTGGCAGCCTTGATGGCGGTTAGTTCCTCAATCGCCTCATAGGCCGCTGCTTGGGTTGTCCTTTCCGCTTGGAGCTTGTCATTGAATGAGTCGGCAACAGCCGTTCCTTGCCTGCTGATCGAATTGATGATGTCAGCTTGCAGGGTTGTGGCTTCGGTGACAGCACGCGTGTACTCGCTGAAATCGTTGTTGTCACCCATTCGAAACTGGTTGATGATCTTCTGCATGGCTTCCAGCTTGGTGGCCGTTTCGGTCTGCGTCCTGCTTTCGGCCATCGAGACTCCGGAAACACTGCCGTTGAAACTGGCGTTGTTGCGCTGCACCGAACTGTCGCGATCGAGACCAGCCATCCTGCCAGCAATTAAAGCAACGGTCTCACCGGTCGACTTCTTGTCGTTCAACTCGGCCATGATCGCAGTTTTTGCGCGATTCCTTTCGGCCTTAGCCAATTCAACGTTACCCTTAGCGAGCATCGCGTAATCGGCAAGTGCAGGAGCACTTGCCGAAAGCATCGTCCTAATGCTAATCGCTACTCCCGCAATTACAGAGCCGTCCGAACTCGCACCGCCCTTGCCAAGTCTGTTTTGCAAGCCTAGCTGTTCTATTGCCCAAGCCGCCCAACTCGCCTGCGTTTTTGCAATTGTCATCGTTACTGACTTCTCAGCCTGCGCTCTCCCGCTAAGAGTTTCCTTCGCTTCAACGGCTACCAAACTCAACGCGGCCAGGGCAGCCCCAGCGGCGGCGATTGTTCCAAGTACTCCAACTGCAACTCCGCCAATGGACATTTGGCCAGCACCAACGACCGCAGTAGCAGCGCCTGACGCAGCCGATGTGGCTGCTCCGCCAGCCGTAACCGCAGCTCGGTTTCCAACGTTTCCTGCCGCCAAGTCGATGACGCTGCTAGCAACGCCGCCCTTCGTACCACGCGACATTGCCAGCCGATTGTTTGCCAGCGTCGCAGCGTTCGCCGTCTGGGCCTCAAGCACGAGCTGAGCCTGGTACGCTCGCAACTGTGCGAACTGCGGCCCCATCAACGCTTGCTGGGCTTTTGTCACGTTTGCAGCCGCCTCGGTCGACTGCCGGACCGCCTTCCATCCCATGCTGAAAGACTCGAGCAAATCAACGGCCCCGTCCACAATGTCAAACGCACCTTGGATCGCAACTAATCCTTGCAGCATCTTCTGAGTGTTTTCCTCAGACATGAGACCAAGTTCCGCAAACCCCTTGGTAGCACCAAGGACCGAACGCACTCCCTTTACAACCGATGAGTTCAGTCGTTCCGTCGCTTCGCTCTGCTGGTCCTTAGCGTCCGTTACGACCTGGGTACCCTTTCTCATGTTGGCAGCGATCTTATCTTGAACGGAACCTTCCTTTGCCAAGTACCCATCGAGATCGTCCGCCATCTCAGCGTACGCTGCGGAGGCTGCCAGCACCCGCTCCATGTACTCCTCCTTCATGTCTGCGGTCTGCTGAGCCATCTCGGCCTTGATATTCGCGCCCGACTCCTTTGTTCTTGTCTCAGCCTCGTCAAGCATTGCGCCGACTCGGTTCGCCGAAGCGCCTTTGACCGCAACGTCGACGACAACCTGCGATCGGTTCGAAGCAATGGATTGGACCCTGGAAATTGCATCCCGAACGTTGTCGTAGCTTTCAACCGCAGTGTCTCGAAAATCTTTGATCTGACCGGTGATCGATCCGATGTTTCCAGAAGACGTTTGCGCGGCAAGCCCAACCCGCTCGATCCCCTGGGTCATCTTGGCCTGAGCATCAAGAACCGCCCTGGCCAACGCCTCAAGACGTGCTTTCGTTGCGGGATGTTCCGCAACTCCAATCTCAAACATTACCTCAGTGTCAGCGCTCATCGTCTTGGCCTTCGTTCCTTTTCTTGGTGTACGACTCGGCGATCGCAGCCTTGGCACGTTCTATCGTGGAATCGATCAATCGGAAGTTACGCTGTGTAACGGGACACTGAAACAACGGCGACTGCATTTGCGGCATAGCCTTCGCCCGATTGTAGAAGTCAACAGCGCGATAATTGCGCTCTGACAGCCTGAGCTTCTTGCCGTTCTCCGGGCTACCCTTCGGGCAATCCTCACACGGAGGCGGGTTCCCTAGTCGTAGGATCGGGAGCATGTTGCCGTCCCCGTCATCGTACGTGTTGAGCTTTCCCGTCTTGAGATCGTAAGACTTGGTTTGACAGTCTTCGCAGTCAATGCCCATGACCTCGGGGTGGACTATTTCGAAGAATAGTCCATCGGCTAGTTTTTTCTGTCGCCCTCAAGACGAACATCGCCGATCCGCTGACCCGCTAAGATTGCTTCGAAGTCCAGATCGGTCGCTTTCAAGATCTCGTCGCGCGGAATGTCTGGATCAAGGTCTCCGCCGTCAACTCCCCACAAAACGATATTCAGCATTCGAACCCACAGCGATGGTTTCAATCGCAAGATGTTGTTCCTGGTGACTGGCAATGGAATCAGAGTTCCGTCTTTCGTCCGTTGCTGGATATCCCACTCGGTTACCTTCTTGGCCATCACCTCGGCGAATTTCGAGTTGACGTCTTTCTCGGAACCGCTCCTGTTCACCTCAACGAAGATGGCACGCTCAAGGATATCAACTGGCCGGTAGGAGAACCGAATCGCGTTGTGCAGCATTTGAAGTGGGCCGATGTACGCGTCAAGCGTGTACCCGTCATCGTCCGGAATGTAGTCAAGCAACGGCTGCGGAATTGGTGTCATGCGTTTTTACTTTCTCAGTTTCCAGTATTTCCATTGTCGGTCTGTCCACACTTGTACGTCATGAATAAACCATAATTCCTCGACCTCCCAAATCACAACTCGCTTGACCAGAACGCCAGGCGAGTGCAACCATTGCCAATAGGCACAAAAGCAAGCCACGACGATAGTCGCTTGAAGTAGCCCAAGGATTGAGAACTGTTTGCCATTCATTCGCGTCATACGTCTGGCATCCACCCAATTTCGCAACCAGCCATAAGCAACTTGGAATCGATCTGCTTGTTGGCAACAGCCTGTCCAAAGTCAATGAATTGACGAGGGTCTCGGTGATGAATTTCAACAGGCCCGCAGCCACCGCAACTATACGGGAAGTCCCAATCACTCCAAACGAACGCGACAAACGATCCGTCGTCATGCAAAACAACAATCGCTTTGGAAACATTGCCGACTGTTGCCGGATACCAACTGGCGAACGCAGGGTTCCCTTCAAAGTCGGACACTCGTTCGTTGGCGTTGCACTGATAAGCGGTTGGTTCTTGCATAACTACTAAAATGAATTACTGCTAACATTATAGGCCGGAATTTTCCGGCTTTTAGGCGTCAGTGACGGCCTTGTTTTCCGAGTCTACAGACACACCATCGATGACTTCAACTTTCGGTGCAATCATCGTCAGCTTGAGTTCGCTGCCCGACGGCTTCCTGTCGTAGGTCAGGGTGAACTCATTTTTGAGCGACAACCCGCTTGCGATCGCATGAAGCAGGTTCGCCGCTTCCTCTACAGTCGCGGTCGTTCGATCAGGTCCGCAGTGCTTAATCTTTACCATTAGGGGGTATCGTCCAAAGTAATTGTTAATGGGGAGTCTGTCGCAGTGGCACCAGCAACCAAGCACGCTTCCCAGGTGTATTGGTTTACCACACGCGATCCGCGAGCGCCAACATCCGGCTCCGTTGCGATGTATCGCAAGCACGGGAAATTGAACGTCAAGCTAAGTGCCCCGTTCGTGTAAACGACCGTTGCAGCAACTGCCGCCGTCAAGTTGGTCATTGCAAGGTCCGTTGCTGCATCGAACGGGCTTGTGTGAGTCAGCGTGATCGTCTGCCCATCGCTCGGGAAGTCACCGCGAGTCAAGCTGTTAAAATACTGGTCGACCTGCAACTGGTTATCGATCAGGATCGAAATGTCTTTGACTCGGGTTACGATCCCGCCGACCGTGACTGTCGAATGAGCATGAACAAACGGCTGCTGGGTAGCAAGCGTCATGACCGGCCAACCCGAAGAGGCAGACTGCGAGCTTGTGGCCGCTTCAATATCCCATGACAAACCAAGGGTTCCGCCTGCCGAGTCTGACGAAGAGAACGTGGCCTTCGAAGTTACGCAATCAACGTAATTGTAGACGATGTCGACCACTTGATCTAAGTGTCCAACTCGGAAGAACGGGCACTGGGCACCGGCCTTGATCGTGTTCGTGGAGAATGCCGTTCCTAGGATAAGCGGCAGCGCCCATCGCATGTCGGACGCCCTGGGAGCGAACGCAATAGGCCCGGCGATCGCAGTGCGGTCTCGAACGTAGTCTTCGTCCCTTGAGTGAAGCGTCCCATTGTTGCCGGTGTCCTTGGCATAGGTCTTGGTCGTTTTCAAGCCGAAGTTGGACGCCCCAACTCGGTTCACATAGGTCGTTCCCGCAGACGCGGAGAACGCATACTGATGGCGACGGGGAGTGTTGGCAGTGCAATTGTTTGATGGCATCGTTTATGTCCCGGTAGAAAACCTTAGATCGTTTCGCTAAGGTTCTGGGAAATGGCTACCAGACTTCAACAAGGCTCCCCTGCTGCCGGACTCGCAGCGTTTTCATGCTGCTGGATGCTGGCCGCCCGGCGTGCAGGAGATCTACAGTGGGTTCTTAACTTCGCTCCCTATGGATGGCGCGCACACCTGGCTCACGCGTTGGTTTGTAAAAGTGACGCAAGTGGCACCTCGAAGCCACGGCAGAATTGGTAGGTCATTGGCTACTTGTTTCCTTTGGCCTGCTAGTCAATCCAGTTGCATCCCGGTCCCTTGGTCCTGGGTTTCGCTCCCAGCAACCAACTCCGTCGCGTCGTATCGATCTGCGTGTCTTCGCTGATCAGTACCTCACAAAAGACACGTTGCGACCTATTCGCTCGCAACGTGCCGTCTCGGATCGGATGGGACTTCCACCAGTTGCACCGGAAACCGCGCCCTGGACCGCGTCTTGTGCGACGTGAGCCGTGTTTCGAACTGGCTGCCGAGCAAACAAACCGAACGGGCCTGCCTGGGCTGCCATGCCCATCGAGATCGCAGCCATGAATGCCAACGGCATCAATAAACGATTAGATAATCCCGCCCGATACCTCGGTAATCCCAACCAACGTGAAGACCGACACGTCGTAGTTTTGCAGCCACTGCGATGCGTCATTGATCACCCCAGGCCGGTAGTCAACCGTGTGGACCCATGGCAGGTCCGGAATCGGAACCGCTCCGAACAAGAAGTGCGTCATGAACCTGGCTTTCAGGATGTCGGCAAGGCCCTTCGTTAGCTCCTGGCCTGCCACCCTGGATATCACCACGTTCACCGGATACTCGACGGTGTCGAACGCGTTGTCCATGTACGAAATCGCTTCCTGGGTCGGGATGTAGAACACGCACTTCTTGTCTGCGTCCAGCATGTCCTGAATCCTGGCACCGACTTTCGTGACGCGATGCGCACTTGGATCGGCCGACACTCCCGGCAGAGCCATATCGATAATCATCTCGCGCAGGGCCTCGGCAATCTGCATGTGTGGCGACTCCTCACCGTCTCCGGCCCGGAAAACCTGAGGGGCAGTATACGAGAAGGTGCTGCCTGATTGGTTTACGACAAACACGAGGAACGGCCCTGACTGAGCCACAACGTAAGCCATGGTTCCATCGCCGACTCTGGTTGCAAGCAGCCTCACAGCCCTGGACACGTTCGATCCAGCGTACTCGCTTACGTAGACCGCGTTGCTTGATCCACCAGCCGATCCGGCAATGGTCAAGACTCCTCCCGTTCCATCGTTGTCGTCCGCGTATGTCACAGTTATGGCCATTTCAAATCCGCCTTTACCTTTGCGATCACTGTTCTCCGAAACCCGTTAATCAGTGGGGTTCTAGCCTGCCGTGGCAAATAGAAAAACTGTCGTCTCGGTATTCGACCGGAACCATGCTGATGCTTCCACGCGTACGGGATAGCAACCTTCGAGATCCCAAGGATGACAACCGACTTCTTTTTGCCAACCCTTATGTCGAAGACAGCCCCAGCTCCACCCGTCGCGGCTCGCTTCATGTCACCACTGAGAATCAACAACGGATGCGGACCGTACAGAGCGATCGTCAACGGAGCATGTGCAGGCCACGCGTTGCCTTGCGAGTCTTCCGCTCGATCAAAGTTGCTCCCCTGTGCTTCCTGGAAATCAAGGCCCGCCTGAGCGATCGCATTATTCTGCTTGGCGAAACCGTAGTTGGAAGCCTTGGTCATATTGGCCGCGAACTGAGCGGGGGTCATGTGTCGACCTTCAACGTTCGAACGCACTCACATCGGTACCGAGTCCGCATCTGTTCGAGCGACGAAGACTGAGCCAGCCACCATTCGTCCAGCCCTTGCGCCGTATCGTAGACGTGGATGATATCGAAGTCCTCGACAATCCACCATTTGAGCTCGTTCACCCACAGGAATATCAGCGATGTTTCCTGCCTGTTTCCAACGTCCAGCGTTCCCGATTGGCTTGCCTTCGGAGTCTTGAACTCGACGAATTTCACATCCTGACTGGTGGCGACATTGTCGTCTGGACCCTTGCGGTAGATCGTTGCCGACACCAAACCTGGAATCATCCGATACCGCGTAGAAAGCTGCATCCTGTTCAACATCATGCACCAATCCTACCGAGCAAGAGAACGGTAACTGAACAGTGTCGCCACGGCCGACGTCGGAAGCTTTGCCACCATAGCAGGGTCCATCCGTTGGTAGCTGTAGTAATCGTAATTCTCAGACTGGAACGCGCCCGATGGGTCCTTGGCGATCTCAGCCGATATTGTCGCGATCGCCGTTTCCAAATCCTCCGGTATACCAAGCAAGCATCCGGAATAGAACGTGGCTTGGACCTCACGCCTGCTCCGCTGCTTCACGGGGTTGATCATCCCAGCGACACGCTTGTAAAGCGTCGTGTTCGTGAAGATCTCGACTTCACCTTTCCAACTTGGTTCACTTGTGTCGATGTACCACGAGTCGGTCGGCGCAATCGTGCTATCTGGAAACGGACCACCCGCAACGAGCATGTTCCCAATCCTGATTCGCAACTGGGATACCCTGGCAATTGGCCCAGGTGACAGAACCGCAACTTGGTCCGTGACCCGAGCCATCGCAGTTATCTTAGGACAAACAATTCCAACCGTCACTCGCGTCGAAAGCGTTACGCCTGCGATTCGAATACTGTTTTGGTCGATAACCGTGTAGGGCAACAAACCAGTCAGGCCAGCAATGCCAGTTCCGCCTACCAAGACCGTCCCCGAGCTTGGCAGATGGTGCCCGTAAATCTGTATCTTTACATCCGTCGTGCCGGTGATCTGCTCGGCAAACTCGATCGCGTGACCAAACTCGCGGCCCGTGATTCGTCTCGCAACTCTGGTCCCAGAGCATAACGCCTGAATCGCACTCTCGGTCGACAACATTTCGGTTGACAACTGCGACACTAGGCGGAACTTTGCGAGCGTAATCGAGGCCACTGGATCACCTATTCTTTGAAACCAACAAGGCTGAGGATGTGATCTTGGCTGACTTCACCAATGACAGGCAGCGATTCCAATGTCTTTTCCTTGTGAAACTTGATAACGTCTTCGAACGTCACGAGTCCGGCTGCGGCCATCGCTTTCTTCTGCTTTGGCGGGATCGCAAGAGAGGCAACAAGGCCAACCTCGGGTTCCTTAACGTCCTCGGTCGTGGTGGCTGGGTCTTGCGAAGCTGCTTGGCTAGCGGCCTCCAAGGCTGGATCAACCCACCGGCCACCAGCCTCAGTCGGCGCGGTTCCTGGTGTGTCCGGAATGAACGGAGGACCAGACAAAGGATCGCCTTGCTTTGGCTCCTCAATCAAATCTGCCAGCACGACTCCCTTGAGTTCGGGAAGCTCCTCGATGTTCGGGAACGTGCCGATAACCGTAAGCAAGTCTTGATGTGCTTTGCCATCGAGTGCTGCGGATATGCTGTCAACATGCATTGCGATCGCATCCGGCGACATGCTGTTGATCGTATTCCCGAACGTCGCCGCAAACTTGAGGGCGACCGCCAACGGATCGGCACACAACTCACACAGGTTGGCCGCGTCAACCGCTTTACCAACCAAGTACTCCAATTCATAGCCTGCCGTTAGCTGAGCAAACCCATTGCTCATGCAGATTACTTTTACAAGGTCTTTCGTTCCCATTCGTCTCTCCACAAAAAAAGGCTCTCGACTGCGAATACAATCGAGAGCCTGACAAGTTTCAAACCAATATTCAAGCCTGCGGAACTAGCCGAGAATGCTTGGAGCCATGATTCCGCTGTGAGCCAATCCCTGAGGAATCCACAAGGCACTCACGAGCTGGGCGTTCGTAACCGAGTTGAACGACGCCTTGACGTACTTGAATCCGTTTGCGTGGTCTACGTCCTTCGGACTGATGCGAATCAATCCCATGAACAAGTTCGTCGCCGCAACTCGGTCGGTCGTGGTGACGTACGTCGCAGCAGGGGCCTCGCGAGTCATCAAAGTGCTTTTCACGAAAGCATCGCGAGCAGCAGCGTTCGCAGCCGTAAAGGTTGGGCCGCCTCGCTTGTACCAAGCTTCTTTGACCGTCAACGCTTTGTTACCCGCGTCCGCGCTGTCAGTCGCTTGGGTCAAAGTCACAGTTACGTCTTCCACCGCCGTTCCGACTCCGAGGATGAACCAGAGGAACATAAACTCGTTGACATCTCGCATTCTTGCAAGGGTGGTCACACGAGGGCCACCTACAAGACTTACCGGAGCCAACGCCAAACTGAACGGCGAACCAAAGGGCAACTCATTGAACATCGACATCGTTTCACCTAACTCTCTATTTCGAATTCTTTACCAAGGCCCGCCCGCGACGTTCGCAGGCGGGTAACAGTTTTGCCTTACGGCACTACAGACTACCCTCGGACAGCTAGGCCGATAAAGTCGGACTGAGTGTTGTTTCCGTTCTTCGGGGTCGTCGGCGCGCCATACATCGGACGACCATCGATTCGGAACGTGAACTTCAACGCGATCTGCTCGCGAAGGAATTCAACGTGCTGCGAAGCCAATTCCTGAACTCCGCCCTTGTTGATCGTCAGGTACTGACCAAAGTTCCCAAGAACGATGTCGCCGAACGTTCCAACGGTTTGGTTGAACTCAGTCGGAACAACAGGCAAGCCCATCAGGGTTGCGTATGGCTTGGCGGACAACCCACCAGGCGGCATGTAAACAACTCCGTTTTGGCCACCGGAACCAAGCGTCATGCTGAACAACTGTGGCTCGGCGTCTTGGTTGATGTACCAGCAGTATCCGTCGAGCGGTTGGCCCGTTCGGCGACGGCTGTACATGTTCAAGATGTTTTCCGACCTGATCGTGTTGGCCGCTTGTCCCGATTCCTTGGCAACTTGCACCATCACTGGGCTGTTCAAGATCCCGAGCGGACGCCCACCACCGTTGCCGTTGAACAGCGAGTCGCCGACCATGAACTGGATTTCGCGTTGAACAGCTTGACGAATCCACTGCTCAAGTGCGTACCCGTTGTCGTCGATCAACTCTTGGGTGAGGTAGACAACAACGCAAAGCTTCTTGAGCTTGAGCGATGTCGACTGGATCGCACCACGGGTTGCCGTCGCCAAGTCACCTTCTTCGAGCCAGTATCCGAGAATACCACCGCCACGCGAACCGTCCGCGCGGGACGTTTCCTGCATCTTGGGGAACTCCATGCGGTTCCCGGTGACGGTGAACTGGTTGGTCCGGCTCAACACGTCGTTGTCGTAGAGGATCGAAGCAATGTCAGGCGAGTACTCAGGCAGCACCAAAGCGCCTGCGGACTCCGAATCAAGCGTGTTGAACGCGTTCGCGGCCTTGAGCAGCGAGATAGCCTTGTCGTGCTTGGTTTCGAATCCCTTGGGGTCCTTCAAGCCGGTTCGGTAGAAGTCGGAAGCAGACTTGAACTGCTTCACGTAGCCCTTGACCTTCTTAAACTTGTTCCTGGCGAGCGACGTCGATCCACCAACAAGCTTGCCTGCAACGATTTCGCGATCGCCATCGTCTTCAGTTTCGAAGTAGGACAGAGCGCGAGTCTCTTCGTTCACACGGAACGTCTCGATGCCACCCTTGATGGTGTTGCCGAGTTGTTCCATTTGCTTTTGCAAGTCTTCGACTTCTTTTTTCAATTCATTGCTCATCGTACTAACCCTTTAACTCCCGCCGCCGTGCGGCAAATCTGTTTCAAATAAAACCACTCACCGCACTAACTTTTTGGCATCGGGACCGGAGTCCCGTTCAACGTTTCGACAAGCGTCAGGAACTGCTTCTTCAACGCGAAGACCGATTCCGTAAGCTCCTTGATGCTCATGTCAGGCACCGCAGCCTTAACGACCGCTGGCTTGAACGACTTGGCTTGTTGGTTCAAACTCGCAAGATCCCTTGCGGTTTGGTTCAAAAGTTTGGCTTGCTGAACACTGAGCTTGCCGCCTTTCACCGATTTCGAAATCATGTCGACTCGGGCCGACAAGCCCTGAAGCTGGTTCCGGCCACGGTTCGAACCCGCAAAGAACGACTTCATAACTTCGTCGGTCGTCTCAACCTCAGGGGCAACCAATCCGCCTTGGTCTGGATACTTGCTACTGAACAAGCCTTCTAGGGCCGTCGCGTTTTCCTGCAAGCTGGCAAGGATCTCAGTCACTCCGTCCTTGACCTCGGGTGCTTCAACAGGACCCAAAGCCTTCGTGGCCGTCTCGATCAAGCTGATCACGCCGTCATGGATGGATCGGATGACTTGCGCACCGAGAGGGGAGTCATCTGGTTCGGCCATCGGCTCCTCCATTTCCTCCATCGGGCTTTCGTCTGCTTTTGCAAGTTGCGGTTCTTGGACTGGACCAGGCTTTGGCTCCATGTCTTCGGGCATGCTTTCGACCGTGTCGCCGAGCATCTTCTGTGTCTCGGAGTCGTACTCCTTGTATTCCATCATTGCCTTGGCAAGTTGCTTCGGCTTCATGGCCTTCACTTGGTCGGCGGTTAGCTTTTTCATCTGTGTTATTTCCCTTGGCTTAAAGCCCGGCGAAGACGTCGTTCGAACTAATGTTGCTTGCAAGCTTTTCATGATTGCCGGGTGAATGCTCGACCCGTCAAGCGTGTTACTCAACAAAATGCGATTTGCGGCGTCACACTGCAAACCATGCAAATCCGTTATGATTTGATGGCTCTTTGTGACAACTCGTGAGCCTGGGTTGATCGAGATCGTGCAATAGCTCCACTCGTTGAGCCATCCTTCGTCGATGAAAAGAACCTCATCCCCGTTCGAGTCGTAGCCCTTCGACACGCTGTTCGGCAGAGGCGTGATCCCGATCGAAGACGACCGCAAGAACTTCTGCACAACGAGGTCGAAGATTTGGGAACTGAGCTTGTTGCGGGCTTGGTGATACGCCTTGGCATAGGTCCCATCGGCCTCAGTTGTGATCGTCAGGTTGCCCTGCTCATCTTCGGACTGAGCGACCGGGAAGCTGATCTCCAAGCCGTGGCCGTAGAGCACGACTGGGTTGTCTCGGTACAGTTCGGTCTTGATACCGGCCTGGTTGACTACGTGGTTCACGCGATCAAGTTGCGACGTGCTGATTCGCATTCGAACGGTCATCGCCTGCTCGTCAATCGCCGGTTCCGAAATCGTATCGATCGCAAACTGACCAGCGAGCGGCCCGGCCTTGCACAAATAGAGCGAGTCACCATACCCGTGATCGGGCAGGCTCGGCATCAATGCGTTAACTTCATCGGCTGTCAAAACTTTTCGTTCCATGGTTCACCTCTTGCGGTGAATCTCTGGGAACAGGCAGCAAGCTTCAAATTCAATCGATCACACGTGGCCGTCGCACAAATCCGATTCGCAATCGTTCCGGGTGGACTTTCTTGTCCTCGCGTTCAACGTCATCCTGCGTCCAGCTTTCCCGGTAGGTTCGGCTGGTTATCCGCCGATGGACGTTGCAGTCCTTGTCGAGCCAGTCAACGAGGTACAGTCCGTTCGAATGGTTTCTTACTGGCCTGCGGTTTATCACATCGTTGTCTTCGACCATGCACCATCCACGGACTTGGAAGCGGCCCGTCTTGGGGTTCCGCTCGTAGAACACGACTTGGTCGAATATCAAGTGCCCCTTCGGATCGTAAACATGGTTGAGCTCGATCAGGTCGACCGTCTCGGTGACGATATCGATTGATCTTTCGCCAGATGCGATCAGCGATAGAAGCACCAGGACAAGCATGGCCCTATTTGCTTTCCTGTTTCTTGGAGTCCCGAATCCAGTTTCGGACCAGCGATTGAGACACGCCGATCCGTGAGGCGATCTGAGGAACAGTCACGCCCTTGTTCAGCAGCTTGAACGCGGCCTGCTTTGTTTTTTCGTCCGTTTTCTTACCCATTTGCCCATTTGCCATCGGACCATCCCCCTTTCAATCGCGTGTACTGTCGATTACGGGTGGCATCATGTTTTTATGGGCAGCACGGTTCAAACTCAAGTGCTTTCAATGGCGACCCACTCTAGCCAGCACCGGCAATGTTTATGTGCCGGGGGGCCATTCGGCACTTTGACTCGCCATACGTTTGGTCGCGTACCGTCCAGCTTCTCGCAGAACTCGCAAGCGCCTGGCTCGACTCGCCATATTGCGATCAGCATCGTCCCCGCTCGTTGGACCTTGGCCGCAGCAGCAACCTCGCCATCCGTATGCGTTTCTGTGACCGTTGTCACCGCCTCGCGGGTGAAATCCGATTCCGTCAGGATCTCATCCTTGGCTTCCGACCACGGGAGCGGTTCTTCCGGTTCATCGACTGCTTCCGGTTCGGGCTCGGTACCACGTCCAACGGTCATGCCATCGGAAACCTTGCCGTCTTCCGTCTGGAAGTTGATCGGCTCACCAACAGTTGCGAAGTGGGTCATGGTTCGTTTGCGGCCAGAAGTGCCACCGCTTCCACCACCGCCCCCTCCGCCGACATACACCGAGCTTGAATCAACGTACTCTTCGACGCGAGCGCCCCATCGCTCCGCAAGGTTCTTGCGCCAGTTCGAGAAGAACAGCAGGAATGCCGCAGCCAGGGCGGCCTCATCCTGCTCTTGGCCGTAATCGAGCAAGACATTGGTATTGGCGGAAAGCCATACAGCCCAGAGCGGCCCTTCGCATTCGTTGGCAAGCAGTTCCTCAAGATACGCTTTGGTAAGCTTCGACGGGTCTCGTTCCTTGGACCATTCCGCCCATACGACCGCTAACGCTTTCTGCAGCTTGGCTTCAACGGCGAATCGGTTTGATGCTTCCATGCTGCGGATTGTGCCGCAACATGGCTTTGAAGTTCAAGGTGCTGGCTTATATTGCGTGCGGAATCGAACCTGAGTCTTCTCCGTTACCAGAGGGCACTCCACCTGTGTACTGGTTCAATATGGCTCCGGCCATGCTAGCTCCTGTCTGGCTTCGTGATATAGCCCTCAAGCGTGCGTCTGGAATTCAGGTCCTCGACCCGCAGTTCCCCGTCAGTCACCTTGGCAGTGATGATCCAAACCTTGGCCGCGCTGCACGTCTCGGCAACTTCCGCTTGAAGTTCCGGAGCCAGAGCTTGCCACGATTCTTGAACCAGTGGGATCACCCCGCCTTCTCCGACGGCAGCGATCGCGTAAGTCATAGCAACCTTCCACCGTTCGCCGGTCGACAGGTCATCGAACGCTACAGCCTTTCGGCGTTTGCCGTGCTGAACCACTAATGATCCGTCTTGCACTTGGATCGGTCCAGCCGGCAAAGCCTTTTGCACTTCCGCCTGGACTTGCTGGGCGGCCAGCCTCAAGTCTGCGGCCTTCTTCGCGAGTTCGCTTGACTCCTCTTGCAGTTCGATCGATGCAGCAAGGGCGGCCCTTCGCGTTTGGATGCTTCCTGCGTCTTGCAGGTTCTGCAGTGCGACGCTTTCGGCAGCCGTCAGCTCATCGAGGGTTGCTTGCTCAACGTCTTCGCCGGGGAACAGGTATTCTCCTCGGAGCTTCGACAGTTCCGCAAACAGCTTCTGAGCTTCACGGATGTTCTTCTCGGCTTCGTCAGCCACAGCTTTCGCCGCTTCGTACCTGGCTTTCAGGCCGGAAGCTACCTTTGCAGCGTTCGCGCTCGCCTCGTTCAGTACCAGCAAGTCCAGCCCTTCGCACTCACGGGCTTTGGCTTCGATCTTGGCAGTGATCGGCTTGTTGGCCTCAACACTCGTGTCGTAGGTCGCCTTCTGCTGCTTGGCCTTGGACAACGCGAGCATCGCTTCCCGGTGCTTCGCCACAACGTCCGAGTAGTCGCCGACCGCGTTGAGCGTGTCCATGTCGCCAGCTTCCTGACGCTTGGCACCCGCAGCCCCTGCCTTGCGCTCGACATTGCGTTCCTCGACCAACGCGAGCTGATCGAGTTGTCGCTTGAGCTTGTCCGCCATCGCGATCGGGTCGTCCATCCCTCGCAGTTCGTCCAGGTCCAGAATCTGACCGAACTCCGAATACTTGTCTCCAAGCAGGTCTTCCGGCTTGAGTTTCTTTCCGCCGATCGACACAAGGCACCGCACTCGGACCTTGGTCCGAGCGACTGGATCCAGCAAACGCGGGTCAACCAGCGTCGCAATATCCAAGCGGTCTCCAAGATGCGGAACGCTCGCCGATCCTGCCGACTGGGTTCTCTGCCCAACCTTGACCGACCGACCAAGACCAGCGATCTCGCCTCGGTCCGTTCCGTCTTTCGGACTCAGCATCGCCAAGTCGTCCTTAGAGCCAAGCAAGCCGGACAACGCCCGCAGGACGGTCGTCTTACCAGCACCCGAGGTCCCGCATAGGACTTTCACGCCGCCTTCGCCATCTGGCATTTCGATCGCAATCGAGTCGATTGCACCAACATTATTGATTTCTACTACTGACATTCCGTTTCCGTTTCTTGGTTTGGCACCGTGAACGCGATCAGCTCGTCGATACCGTATTGCCTTTTCTTCGATCCTCTTACAATCCACAATTCATTGCCCGGCCAGAAGTCCACGACCCTGGTCTGAGTCATCAGAATGACGTGTGACCCGCCGTTCTTGGCGGGCGCTTCAAGCGTCCGTTCCCGCCTTTCCTGCTTGCTGAGTTCCCGCATTTCCTGCTTGCTGAGTTCCCGCATTTTCCGTTTCTTTGGTCAGGCCGCCGAACTTCTTAACCTCCCCGTCGCTTGACCAGTGAGGGCGCCTTTAATGGCTCATTCGAAGTCTCTAGGGGTGGAACTTCACTCGTGAACTCAGGAACCGATTTAGGCTGCTCGATCACGACTTGATTACTAGGCCCCAGCAAAGCCTTAGCATCAAGCTTTGGAACTGGATTGGACACAACTCCCACGGCGGTCAAATCGGCAATGCGTTGCCGATTTGGATTCGTCTCGGCCCGTATGAGTCGGTCTGCATCAATCCAGTTTTCCGCAGACTTTTCACGCAATAACTCACGGTGCTTGTGCATCCTCATCATGCCTGATGCCGTACGCTCCGGAACGCCGCAATATTCCAGGAATTTTAACCATTTACCATGCTCAATCTGACTCTTGCAATAATCCAATTTGCCACCGAACGCAATAGATTTTTCGACCCCACGCAACAAAACCCATGCAGAGCTTAGATGGAAAGACGTCTGCCTATTCCGCCCCATTGGTTTGTTCGATCTGTGCATTGTTGGTATCATCTAAGCGTCGCTCGCTGACTGATGCATGTGGACCGCCAGTCCTAAGTGCATGCATCGTTTGTTTGCGCCTAGCCCGGGTCTCGTGATCCGGGCTAGGCTTCTTTCCTACACTCCATTTCCTTCAACGAATGCCGTTGCTGCTGCCAAATCGCGGACACGCTTGGCCTCGGATCGCGTCTTGTTCGCTTTCAAATCCCGCTTCGGCGCTTCGATCGCTTGCGAAGTTGATGCGTTTACGTAGTCGTGAAAATCTTGCTTTCGGCACATCCATTTGCCCATGACCTTTTTCGCTTTCAGCTTTTTCGTTTTGCAAAGTCGACTTATCGTCTGGTCCGATGGACGGATATCTGTGAATCCTTCGACCAAATCCGCAGCCGGGTATAGTTTCTCGTCAACTTCGATTTCGACACACATTTTCGTTGCTCCTGTTAGGTGATTGATTCGCTTCCAACTAACTAGGCCGGTTCGGCTTTACGTTTGGTCATCTGCGTCCACGGAATCACACAAAATCGACATGCCCGGCTTACCAACAACATCACCGACGAAAATGATGCGGACTTGGTCAGGATCTTTGGCATGGTCGGGATCTTTGGGCGGTCTCGTCATCTCGTTCTTTCG
>Ga0247839_1004715_pt1 | contig 17178 bp, 10 predicted proteins | sample LaCruzMarch2015__6_FD_192405 | JGI IMG/M metagenome (GOLD analysis project Ga0247839, IMG submission 192405) | Freshwater microbial communities from meromictic Lake La Cruz, Castile-La Mancha, Spain - LaCruzMarch2015_16m | ecosystem: Environmental > Aquatic > Freshwater > Lake | place: Spain... | reverse complement strand
GCTCAATTGGTTCAGCACTTTCTTTTGGAATACGCGTTTTACAGGACGTGCACCAAACTGCGGGTCGTAGCCCAATTGCGCCAGCCAATCTATGGCTTCATCAGTTACAGTAAGTTCTAAACCTTGTTCTTGTACCATTTTTTGCAATCCACGGAATTGAATTTTTACAATTTCCTCCACATTTTCGCGGGTCAATGGCTGGAATAAAATAATGTCGTCGATGCGATTTAAAAACTCAGGACGAATGGTCTTTTTCAACAACTCGAATACCTTGTTTTTAGATTCTGCAATTACTTCATCACGGTTATTTTCGGTGAGGTTTTCAAAACTTTCTTGTATCAAATGCGAACCGATATTACTGGTCATAATGATGATGGAATTTTTGAAATTCACCACGCGACCTTTGTTGTCGGTTAAGCGGCCATCGTCTAAAACTTGCAAAAGAATATTGAAAACATCTGGATGCGCTTTTTCTATTTCATCTAAGAGTACAACACTGTAAGGTTTACGACGAACGGCCTCGGTTAACTGACCACCTTCTTCATACCCAACATATCCCGGAGGCGCTCCCACCAAGCGGCTCACAGAATGACGTTCTTGGTATTCGCTCATGTCGATGCGCGTAATAGCTTGCTCATTATTAAAAAGAAACTCGGCCAAGGCTTTTGCCAATTCGGTTTTACCCACACCGGTAGTTCCTAAAAATATGAAGGAGCCAATGGGGCGTTTTTGGTCTTGTAGGCCAGCTCTTGCCCTGCGAATAGCGTCAGATACAGCTTCAATGGCTTCTTCCTGACCAACTACACGCTTGTGTAATTCGTCTTCGAGGTGCAGTAATTTTTCGCGCTCACTTTGCAACATGCGGCTCACGGGAATGCCTGTCCAACGACTAACAATACCAGCAATGTCTTCGGCATCAACCTCCTCTTTAATCATTGCTTTGCCGCTTTGGGTCACCAGTAATTTGCTCTTCAATTCTTCTATTTTCAGCTCAGCTTCTTTTATGCGACCGTAGCGTATTTCGGCCACTTTCCCAAAATCTCCGCTGCGTTCAGCTTGCTCAGCATCGTACTTATATTGTTCTACCAACGCTTTTGTAGCTTGTATTTGGTCTACCACATCTTTTTCGCTTTGCCACTTGGCACGTAAGGAGTTGCGGGCGTCTTCTAGGTTGGCAATTTCTTCATCCAACATTGAATTCTTCTTGGTATCGTTTTCACGTTTTATGGCTTCACGCTCAATTTCGAGTTGGCGAATTTTACGTTCCATTTCATCCAATTCCTCTGGCAAAGAATTGATTTCCATGCGCAATTTTGCAGCGGCTTCATCAATTAAATCTATGGCTTTATCGGGCAAAAAACGGTCGTTGATGTACCGCTGACTCATCTCCACAGCAGCAATTATTGCCTCATCTTTAATCATCACCTTGTGGTGATTTTCGTATTTATCTTTTAATCCACGGAGAATCGAAATAGCATCAGCAGCATCTGGTTCATCAATCAACACCTGCTGAAAACGTCGTTCTAAAGCTTTATCTTTTTCGAAATATTTTTGGTATTCGTTTAGGGTGGTTGCACCAATGGCGCGCAATTCTCCACGTGCCAAAGCAGGTTTAAGAATGTTTGCCGCATCCATTGCGCCTTCAGATGCACCAGCGCCCACCAGGGTATGAATTTCATCAATAAACAATACGATATCGCCTTCAGCACCAATTACTTCACTTACCACAGCTTTTAAGCGTTCCTCAAACTCGCCCTTGTATTTTGCACCAGCAATTAAGGCACCCATATCGAGGGAATAAATTTGTTTTTGTTTCAAATTTTCAGGCACATCACCATTTACGATTCTGTGCGCCAAACCTTCGGCAATGGCAGTTTTACCAACACCAGGTTCTCCAATTAACAATGGATTATTTTTAGTTCTGCGCGATAAAATTTGCAGCACGCGTCTAATTTCCTCGTCTCGACCAATTACAGGATCGAGCTTGCCTTTTTTCGCCAATTCGTTGAGGTTTCGCGCATATTTGTTTAGTGCGTTAAAAGTATCTTCACCGCTCGAGGAGGTCACTTTTTGGCCTTTGCGCATGCCTTCAATTCCAGTTTTAAGGCCATCTTGTGTTATACCTGCATCTTTCAATAAGCGAGAAATGGTATCGTTTCCGGCCACAATTCCCAGTAAAATATGTTCAATGGTTACGAATTCATCGCCCATTTTAGTTTTCTCTTTGTCGGCAACGTTCAAAGCTTTTTGCGCATCGTTGCTTAAATATGGAGTACCGCCAGTAACTTTTGGGTAAGTGCTTACTATTTTTTCTAGTGCCGCAACTGTTCCAGGCATATTTACGCCCATTTTACTGAACAAAAACGGTAATACTTGTGCGTCTACGGTTAATAATCCTTTTAATAAATGACCAGTTTCTATGGCTTGCTGGTCGTTATCGGCTGCAAACTGCTGTGCTTTTTGCACTGCCTCCTGCGCTTTATTGGTATACTGATTAAAGTTCATATCTATAAATTAATTTGATAAGTGGCAGTCAACAATTGCCCCAAAAACAAGATTCGGAAATTGTGTCAGTAGGTTCTGAGTTTACTTGTAAAACTGTCAGCTAATCAAGTGTTTAGCATGATTTTTTGGCGGGCTTTTCACGCTTTCAGAAGTACTCCGCGCCACGCGCAATGCAGCCTTTGGCGGGGTACTTTCTTCAATCGTGGCCCGTAGCGATAAATTTAGGATTTTCTCGATTTTAGTTAAATGCTTCTCATTACTTGCAAAAACTTCGCTCCAACTTATTACTAATATAATATATAACTTTTGTAATAGATGCCGAGGTAGCAAAAGTTCTATTTTAGCCAATGAAAAAATAGATTTTAATAGCTAGAAGAATAAATGTATCTGTAAGAGAATGAAAGTTCATATTTTTCTAAAAGCCTATTAAAGTAAAAACTTAAACCTAATTATGAAAAAAGCAATTTCTCTTATTTTAGCCGTAATCACAATTCAATCATTATTTGCTCAACGCTTCAATTGGGCTGCTACTGGCGGAGCAGCCGGTATTGCTAACTCCTTTTACGGTGCGGTTGATATTGCACGCGACCCGCAAGGAAACATTTACACCATGGATTACAGTAATCATGCGCAGCAATGCCAAGGTGATACACTTCAGCCAATTCAAGGTGGCGTCAGCACCTATATTTACAAGTTCAATGCGCAAGGTGAATTGTTATTCATGAATAGAGTAGGTCCAGTAAACGGTGCTTTTAACGCTTTTAACATCGAAACTGATGATGCTGGAAGTCTCTATTTGCTTGGCCAACCTAACGGTGTTGGGTCTATTGTTGTGAATGAAGACACAGTGCCAACAGTTGCCTCTACTAACCAATTGATAAAAATGGATAGTCTTGGTAATTTTATTTGGATAAAGAACACTGGTGTTGCTACCAGTGGCGATGGTTGTATGTTGCAATATAGTAATGGATACCTTTACTATCAATCAGGTAATTTATCGGTGAGTAAAATAGATACAGCAGGTGTTGTAGGAGCAAGCCTCACAGCAAGTTACTACAGTTCTCCAACTGCAATAAATCGTTTATTGTTTAAAGGCTCATCTGTATTTCCGAATGGCGATTTATTGTTTGCAGCTTACTCGCCTGGCACCGTTGCGTATGGCACCGACACATTATTCCATATTGGAAATCCATTTTTAACAGCACCGTTTTTATTTCTTCGTTGCGATACCAACATGAACTTAATTTGGGCAAAATATGCCAGCAATGGTCGAGATCCTGATAATAGATTTATTCCGGTAGCCATAGATAGCAGCGATAATGTGTATGCTGCTGTGCAAGTTAATTTGGAAATGATAATAGGAAATGATACAATCCAAAGCACTGACTTTACTGGTCAGGGAACTATTATAAAGTTTGATGGTAATGGAACCGGAATTTGGGCAAAAGCCTTACAAAGTACTGGATTGGCTTATGCATGGTGCATGCAAAATGCGCCCGATAACAGCGGTCTAGTGATAGGTGGCGGATATACAGGTACAACACAAATGGGCTCCTTTACTTTAACTGCAGCCAGCCAAAGCCTGCCTTTTGTGGCCAAGTTTGATACAGATGGAAATTACATCAATGCGTTTAACTACATTCAAACCTTAGGGCAAACAGATGCACTTAGTATGTCGGGCGATGGTAATGGAAATTATTTTGTAGGTGGGAAATTGCCTAGCAGCACAGTACCTATTTTCAGTTGCACACCAGCACCTGCAAATCGTGGTTTTTATTTAGCTAGTTTTACCGAACAACCCGACATTGCGCCTACACCCACAATTATTGCAAACGGAAATCTGCTTACTGCTAGCCCTGAATTTTCAGGTGATATTCAATGGTATTTAAATGGCAATATTTTAAATAACGAAAATGGACAAACGCTCTTAGCTGCAGAAACAGGGAATTACAGTGTGACTTATTCCTATACATCAGGATGCATAAGTGCTGATACTTCTACTGTTTTAAATGTAGTCGTTAATAATATTTACGCTAATCATGGCAATTCAACTATTAGCATTTATCCAAATCCATCCACAGGATTGTTTCAAATAACAGGAATTGAAGACAATAATAGTTCTTTTGATGTTTCAGTTTGCAATGTATTAGGAGCAACTATTTACAGCTTCCCAAACATTAGCAAGAATCAAGCGATAAACATTGCTGATGCGGCTCCTGGTATTTATTTAGTGCAGGTGAAATCAAATAACACTATTTCTACATTCAAGGTTTTGAAACAGTAAAACAGCGATAACAAATTCCATTTTTTATTTTCACTTCTTACCAGTTAAAAAAGAACATCTTCTAAGTTGACTTACAGTATTTTCAAGTCAGCCGTTTGCTTAACGACTTTTTGCGCACAGCCGCCGTTTTTCAGAGGCGGGTGTGCGCTCTTATGGCCAGTACTTATTATTTACGATTCCGAAAGTATATTATATAAGTCGACATTCAAATAAACAACTTCTTTTCCTATTTTGGTTGAAGTCATTATTCCAAGTAGTTCCATCTCGCGCAAATATTTTTTTGCAGTGTTTAAACTTTTAATATCCTGGCCTAATATACTTTTCGGACTAATATATGGTTGCTCATATATCTTTTCAACTGTTTCTTTTCTCAGTTTTGGGATTTCTTTACTTATTAATGCAAGTGTATTTTCAAATAGCCTATCGATTTCAATTATCTTATTTATTGTATATAACGAAGTTTCTTCAACAGCTTTTAACATGTAAATTATCCATTTTTCCCAACTTTGACGAGTCGTTACAGAATTTAATAATTCGTAGTAATCTTCTTTGTGTTTAATTATATAAGCACTTAAATAAAGAATTGGTATATCAAGAAGACCTTTTTGAATCAGTAGTAGTATGCTCATAATTCTTCCTGATCTTCCGTTTCCATCTCTGAAAGGATGAATTGCTTCATATTGATAGTGAGATACGGCTAACTTAATCAAAGGATCATAATCGAATTCGTTATCATTATTTATATAATTGAATAAATTGTCAAGTTTTTGGTTAATAACATTTATGCCTCTTGGCGGTGTGTAGATTACTGAATTATTTATTAAGCTACTTCCAATTTTTTTAATTACGGTTTCAGTTTGTGGTGGTCTTATTTCGTCTTTTGCTTGTTTTATTTCTTGGTAAATCTTAATCACAGACTCAACACTGAAATTACCTTTTTTTTTAATTTCATTAAATCCAGCCCATAATGCATTTCTATAGAATAAAACCTCTTTTGCATTTCCTTTTATCTCAGAACTTTCCAAATGTAGAGCTTTATAAAGTTCATCATCTGTAGTAAATATATTTTCTATTTCAGAACTTGTTTTGGCTTCTCTTAGCGCAATTGTATTTACAAGCATAGATTGATTTGGTAATTTCCTTGCCAGTCCCTTTAACTCGGCTAATGCTTTATTAGCTTTATTGAGTGCTAGTAATACATTAATTGTTAAGACCTTGCTATCAATTGGAGGTAATTCGGGCAATTGATTATATGGTATATTTCGGTCATACTTTATCGAACTTGACATTAAATTCTATTTTTGTCAAATATAGCGAATAATTGACAGTTGATTAATTCGGTTTGAAATTTTGACAGATTATTAACACTAATGTCAAAATCAATTAGAATATGACAGAAGTATTTCCCATATCAATTAGATAATGCAATTGTGGAAACTCGTATTTGCCAGATTACTTAATTCAATTGTGGCCGTTTCGTTTTAATAAGATAAACTTAAGTGTATTTACATTTAATCGGAAAAAATAGAACTAATGTTATAGATGCCATGCTGCTGATTCATTTAATATTGCCAATGATTTCTAAGATACGATTAGTAAATTGTATCGATTAAATTTTGTAATTAATATTTAAAATTCACCCATTATATTTTTAAAAAATAAATTTCGAATATGAAAAAAGCTATTTTGTTACTCTTTGTTTTCACTATTCAAACAGTAATTGCGCAAATCACTGTAGATTGGCAAAGAACCAATGGCACAACTCGAGCTGATGCAGCAGATTTTCCAACTTGCTCGGTTTCCGATAATGCAGGCAATACCTATATCAGTGGAAGGACTTCAATAAATTCAGATTTGTTCTTAATGAAAGTATCCAGCAGCGGTCAACTTCTTTGGCAAAAAAGTTTTGATGTTGCGCAAACCTTCAGCGATAATTATTACTCAAGAATAACACTAGACAATCAACAAAATGTTATTCTAGCTTCTCCTGATTGGTATAACGCTGGCCTTTTTATTACAAAAGTTTCATCAACAGGAAGCATCATTTGGTCGGATACTTTGAACCCAGACACTTATTACACAGTTAGGAAAGTAATTACCGACAGTAACAATAATATATTCATCGGTGGTGAAGCTAATGGAGATATTGTTTTTATTAAATACGATCAGAATGGCGCCCTACAGTTTAATCTGAATATTGATGGAGGACTTTTCATTACCGATAATTTATGCAACATTTCACTAGACTCCAACAATGATATCATTCTCAGTTCAGACAGAGGCACTAGCGGTAGTGTTTATAAATATGGGAATAACGGAAATCAAATTTGGAATACTGTTATTACACACACTACTTCATCTCAAATATATCTAAATGACCATACCATTCTAAATAATGAAATAGTTGTTTGTGGTACATTTTATAACACGGTTGATTCTTACAGAGGTTTTTTAACAAAGTTGAGTGCTACGGGTGTTCAGAGCAGTTTTGCGGTAGATCCACAAATTTCATCTGGTTACAGCATAGTATCTGTGCTGGGCAATGAACTGGTTGTAGGTGTATACGATGCACAAGGATTTAACACAGTAAGTTCAAGTGTTAAACGTTTCACCGCAGCGCTTTCAGAAGTCTGGAATGAAGAATTGCCTTTCGGAGGAAAGATTTTTCAATTGGCAACAAATCAAAATGCTGATGTCTTTATTTTTGGCGAAGATGGCAATTTTCCTAACGTTTATAATACTGTTTACAAATACACTGGAGAAGGAAATTTGGCATGGAGCTTCGAAAACGACAGCAGTACCTATTTAGGTCGCAGCGAATTCATGAGTTTTAGTTCAAATGGAAATGTTCGTTTAACAGCACCTTACTATCACAGCAATGAACCCTACAATGAGAGCACAGACATTAAGTTGTTTGACTTGAACAGCAGCTCTGGACAATTAAATTGGACGTACCAATACGATGGAGCAGTATTGAGCGAAGACGAAGCAAATTTAATGACCAAAGACAGTCAAGGCAATATGATAATAGTTGGAACATTCGAAGCTGGATTTTCAAATAATGCAGTTGGAGTTGCAAAATATAACAGCACAGGTGATTTACTTTGGATAAGGAAGCTCGATTTTAGTAATAAAGACGACGAGCCACTTAGTATAACCTGCGATGCTCAAGACAATCTTATCGTAGCTGGATATTCAACAAATACAAATCGCGATTTCTTGCTTTTTAAATTAAATCCATCAGGTGATGTGGTTTGGCAAAAAGTATTCAATGGTTCGGGGAATAATACCGACCAGTTTAATTCTGTTGTAACAGATGCTGCATCAAATATTTATGTGGCAGGAAGAACTGCAAGAGATTTTGGAGTTGATGGTATTTTTTACGTGCACCAAGTTTATAAATACTCTCCCAGTGGAGTTGAACTTTGGGAGAACTGGGATTATTCAACCCCAACAGGAACTGAAAAAATCATACTCAGTCCATCGCAATTAATGGTGTACGTTGCTTGCGAATACTATGGCAGTTCTACTAATCCGAGCGATTTGGCTGTCTTTAAACTGCGGGCCGATAATGGCTCATATGTGAGATGGGCGAGTTACAGCGGCACGAGTAATAATAGTAACGATAAGATTAAAGGCATAGCTGTGGATAGTTTAGAGAATATCTATCTCAATGGGAGTGTCAATAGTTCTGGGTTTAAGGTTGCTGTCATTAAATACGATAGCACATTAACTGAAGTATGGGATAATATTGTGTTTTCTGGTTCGGGTACTGGAAATAAATTTTACCAAGACCAAAACCAGGACCTATTGGTTACTGTTGGAACGATAGCTTCAGATAGTGTTTCTATGATTAAGTATAATAAAAATGGCTCTATTATCTGGACTAAAAAATTACTGGGAAGCAATAACACCTTAGTTACAAACCCATATGTAAGGCAATTGAACGATGTAATGTATGCTGTTGTATCAGGTTATAACCAATTTGGTTTGTTTGTGCATAATGTATTTATTATGGATACGTCTGGAAATGTTTTAACTCAATTCATCACAAACAATACTGAAGCACGTTACCTTAGAGACATACAAACTAATGGTAATGAAATTTATACTTGTGGCTCTTTTAACGAACGAACGAACATATACACCCTTACAACAAATTATTTTATCGATAAATATACCATCAATGTTGATAATATACAAAATCAAGCACCCACCATATCTGCTATTCAAAATTCTAGTATTTGTAACAACCTTGTTACGTTTACCATACCATTTACTGTATCTGATGAAAACATTGGTTTACTTAATTTGATAGCAAGCTCTTCAAATGAAAATGTAATTCCTAATAATGCATTAACAATTTCAGGAACTGGTAATCAACAAACGTTGACAATTTCAATTCTCAGTTCCAATACTGGACAAACAACTATTAGCATAGCAGTCATTGATGAATTAGGATTAAATGTGAGTACTTCATTTTCAATTTTGCTTGAATTATGTTTAGGGAATGAAAATTTGAATTCCGATTTAATCGCAGTATATCCTAATCCAGCAAATGAACAACTCACAGTAAACCTTGGAAATCCAATGCCGAATTCGAGCATGCAAATAATTAATATTTTAGGGCAAATGCAAAAAGAGCAATTAATAATGAATAGCAATGAGATTATTGATGTTCACGATTTAGTTTCTGGAACGTATAATTTACTTATAAGAACCGATGGAAATATTGTTTCAAGGAAACTCATCCAAGTAATTCATTAATGAGTTTTTAAATAGTTTTATCCTAGTCTCATAGAGAGCTAATGGTTGCTTAGCTCTCTTACTTTTTACTATAGTTATCGGTACAGATTTATTTTTAAAAAGAGTAAATCCTAATTCTAGCATTTTATGTTCCGCAGAGTTAATCTAAGTGTTCACGGAAGTAATATTGTTTACACTGAGCTTGTCGAAGTGTTTGCGGTTCCTATTTTTGCACAGAGATTCACTATGGTCACTGAGCTTGTCGAAGTGAGGTTGTGGCACTGAGCGCACGGAGTTTTTGTTCACACTGAGCTTGTCGAAGTGTTTACTGCTGCTTATTTCTCAAGGATTTGTTCACAGAGATTGTCAAAGTGAGCTTATTCGCGTATTTTAAGATATTAATGAAAATTAGTTAAAAATGTGGTTTTTGAAGAGCCTATTAATGATTAGGTAACTGGCAATAAAATTCTGAAGGTAGTTCCTTTTCCTAATTCAGATCTGCGTACGAAAATTTTCCCTTTGTGGTAATTTTCAATTATTCTTTTGGTAAGCGAAAGACCCAATCCCCAGCCTCTTTTTTTGGAGGTGTAACCAGGTTCGAATACCGTTTTTAACATAGATTTTGGAATCCCTTTTCCAGTATCAATCACATCAATCTGGATCCATTTTCCTTTAAGCAAATAAGTAACTTCTAGAGAGCCCGGACCTTCCATTGCATCTATTGCATTTCTGAATAAATTCTCAATTACCCAATCGAATAAAGGCACATTTAAATTTACAATAATTGTTTCTTTATTTTCTGTCAGATTTTGAAGTGTGATATTTATTTTCTTGGAAGCCCTTAAGCGCATGTATGCTATGCTTTCTGTTAATACTTCTTCTAAACTATGTAAGGACAATTCTGGAATAGAGCCGATTTTAGAAAACCTTTCGGTAATCACTTCCAAGCGTTTTATATCTTTTCCAATTTCAGACAAGGTATCTTCATCGATCCCTTTCAATCTCAAGATTTCCATCCAAGCCATGAGGCTGGATAGAGGCGTTCCTAATTGGTGTGCAGTTTCTTTTGACATTCCAACCCAAACCTGATTTTGTTCCGCCCTTCGACTAAAATTAAAAAGGAAATAGGCCACTAACATAAAAAGGGCAATTACCACAAATTGAATTACAGGATAAAATTTTAATTGGGTTAATAATGCTGAATTTTGATAATAAATTAAGCAGGGGCCATATTCCGGTAAATCAATTCTAAAAGGAGTATTGTCGCCCGACATATTCTTCGTTAACTTCAGCATAGCTGTTGTGTCTGTAGAAATGGCATTACTCAAATTTCCCGATGCAATTATTTTGGTTGAAGAACTATCTGCTACAATTACAGGTACGCTTGCAGAATTTACAACAACTTCAGAAATAAACGATTTTATGATATTATCTAAAACTTCACGTAATTCAATAAATACTTTTGAATCTTGATAGTAGATGTAGTAATTATTTGAAAATCCATCATCAATTATGATGGGTTTATACCTAGTAAATTCGTTTTTAACCTTACCGCTAAATGTTGAAGCCATTTTCATTCCAGCGGTATCTACATTTGTAATATAGTTGATTCTGTTTTGCTCGTCAACAATTATTGCTGGAATAGTATTGTTTTCGCTTACAACTTTTAGATAGAATGAGCGGGCATCGTCGTCTTCCGTAATACTTAGATTTTGCGTGGCTTGTGCCCAAATTTCGGCTCGTTTTCTTTCTTCAATTTTTAAACGTTCAAATAGTCTTTCGGTGTATTGCACCAATGTAGCGCGGCTTCTAACAGCATCGGCCCAAAGCTCTACTTTTTTTCTTTCTTCTACTGCAACATTTTTTACCAGTTCGTTGGTGTAGTAAAGTGATGCAATTACAATTAATGCAGCTCCGCTTGCCAACCATAATTTCCATCTTTGTTTTTTTTGGTAAATACTCACTTCTTATTTCTCTTTGCTTAACTCGAACAATATAGCTTTTTCTTCTTTACTTAAGCTGTCGTAGCCCGAACGAGATATTTTATCTAATATTATATCTACCTGTTTTTGTTTTTCTGAAGGACTTAAATCTTTACTACGCTCCATTTTTTGACGGTGCGTAACTTTCATATTACTGTTTCTTTTGGGATTTCTAGCTCCTGAAAACAATAACCACACAGGATTTAAAAAAGCGGCAATATCCTGCCCAGCCCTGAGCCTGATTCCCCAAATAAGTCCAAACAATGCGCCACCAAGATGCGCCAAATGCCCACCTTCATTGCCAGAGCGAAGATTTATTAAATCGAGTAGAATAAAAATGATGGCCAACCATCTTAATTGGACATTCACCACTCCAAATAAATACACATTCCCATCAGGACGAAATGCGCAAACGGCTATCATGGCTCCTAATGTGGCTGCAGAAGCTCCTGCAGCGCTGGTAGTAACTCCTTCAAAAATCGGAAGAACATTTGCAGAAATTAGAAAAACGATGGCTCCTGAAAAACCCGAAATAAAATAAACATTTAAATATTTCCTATCGTCTAAATAGGTAGTAAATAGTTGGTAGCCAAAATATAACGTAAGCATATTGAATAAAATATGCAATACTCCAAAATGTATAAAAAGGTGTGTAATTAGTGTCCAAGGCTTAAAAAATAATTGCAATAAATCACCAGGTAAAACTAGCTGCTCAATAATTAAATCGCCAACAGCATCTTGTTTCATTAAATGCAGCACCGAAAGCGGCACATATAATAAAGCAAATATTGCGACATTAATAATGATTAATCGGATGCCAACTCCCGAACGTGCCCAATATGATTTAATATCATTCATGTTTATAAAACGTTCTTATTGCTTGCTTGTTTTTTCCACAGTAAAATAAGTAAAATCCCGAATAACATACCACCTAAATGCGCAAAATGACCTACATTATCTTCGAGGTTATTTCTCAGACCTAGCAACAATTCCATTCCTCCAAATATAAGCACAAAGTATTTCGCTTTCATTGGTATTGGGGGAATCAAAAGCATGATAACAGAATTTGGAAATAACATTCCAAAAGCTAAAAGCAGTCCGTAAATAGAGCCAGATGCACCAACAGTAGGAGTATTCAATCTAATATCTGTTACTTGATTTACAATTTGAACAGATTCTTGTAAATAACCCGGGTTTAATGGGTCGGCATACCAAGCTTTTAAAAATTCATTTACGCCCTCATTTTCATAAGAACCTGGTAAGTAATTAGATACAAAGTGCTCGAATAAATTGTAGCCTGGGTTGTTCATATAGAACACTGCTGAGTCAAACATAGGTTGTAATAACACAGTGGTTGAAAAAACATTTATTAAACCAGCACCAATGCCTGTTACAAAATAAAATATAATGAATTTTTGTGCTCCCCAAAATCTTTCCAAAACTGAGCCAAACATCCATAAACCCAGCATGTTAAAAAACAGATGTGTAATTCCTCCAGTATCGTGAAGAAAAATATAACTTACTAGCTGCCAAGGCTTAAAATATGCAGAATTCCAATTGTGCAAACCGAAATTTTTAACAACATCAAATTGGAAAAATTCTGTTGCTGCAATATTTAACAAATGACAAACTACAGTAATAATAATTAAATTTCTAACTGTTGGTGGGGTAGAAGGGCGTGCGCCGAATGATGGATTCATTAGGACAAAAATAGATGATTTTTATTTGCTTAAATAGTATTAATCAAAGGTTGAGAAGTATTTCAAAAACTAATTGGAAGTTTGCTTGCTCAAAAGCTCAATTCCTAGTCCATATTTGTTTGAAATTTGAACTAATCCATTGGTTATTGAGAGGCCTTTTGCGAGATCTTCTTTTAAGAGCAGCGGTCCATCCATATCTACAAAATCTAACTGAGGAAGAAATTGCGCCACGGCTGCGGTACCAATTGTACTTTCGTTCATACTGCCCATCATTACATATAGACCTAAGTTCTGAGCAGCTTTTACCATTCTCAGTGCGGGTGTAATTCCTCCGCATTTGGTAAGTTTAATGTTTATTCCATGAAAACTACTGGCGCAGATTTCTACATCTCTTTCTTCCACACAACTTTCATCTGCAAATATTGGCATGTGAGCGTGTTGCATGATTTCTTGCATGCCTTTCCAATCTTTTTTAGAAATAGGTTGTTCAATTAATTCAATTCCTGAATCGTTTAGCTTTTTAATTTTTTGAATGGCTTCAGCCTTTGTCCAGCCTTCATTTACGTCAATTCTAAATTTACTTTTACTTCCTTTTTTTAATTGATTCAATAATTGAAGGTCATCTTTAAATCCCATTTTAATTTTATAAATAGGAAAAAGATTTTGCTTCATTTTATGTTGCATCGCTTCCAAAGTATCAATTCCAATGGTATAATCAGTGAGTGGAATATTTTCCCATGGAAATTGCCACATTACGTGAAGGGGTATTTTACTCAGTTTTCCAAACCAATCCCAAACGGCCATATCTATTGCACAACGAAGAAAAGAATTGTGCGGAATAAGTCGAATTAAAAGCTCATAATATTCTTCTGGATGCGAAAAATCGGCAGCATTTAATTCCTTTAAATTAGCCAATAAATCGGCTTCCATTTCTTCAACCGTAACATTGTAATAGTTAATTGCAGGTGCTTCGCCATAACCGGTTATTCCATCTTTTTTAAAATGAATAATCAACGTTGGTTGATGCGTTTTAATTCTATTACCTGCAATTTGGAAAGGGTAATGAAATGGCAATGAATAGCTGAAATGTAGAATCGACTGCATGTTTACAATCAATTAAAAATCAAAATAAAGCGATTTTGCTTTTATTAATTCATAATTTTCTTTATCGAATTCAAACAAACGAGCCCTTTTATGAGGCACTCCTTTTTGTTTTTCTTGCAAAGGTTTTAGAAATCCTTTGTTTAATATTTTTCTTCTGAAATTTCTTTTGTCGAGCGTAGTGCCTAAAATTGTTTCATACACTTTTTGCAATTGACCTAAAGTAAATTTCTTAGGCAATAGCTCAAATCCAACAGGTTCAATTCGTAGTTTGTTTTTTAAGCTATTTAATGCAGTTGTAAAAATCTGATTATGGTCGAAAGCCAAATCAGGAACTTCTGAAACCGGGCACCAAAATGCTTTTCTTGCGAATGAGGCAGCCGATGGTGCATAATCTCCAATTTTAACCAAAGAATAATATGCAACTGTAATTACCCTTGCAGTTGGTAAATCTCTCACTTCATTCAACCACTGTGCATCGGCAGCATTTTTAACACGGTCAGGATTTCCGAAAGTAAAAAACTGCTCCAAAAATATATTATCGAGCATCGTTAATTCTTTCAAAACGCGCTTGGCAGAAGTGTCCAAATCTTCCGCATCGTCTACCAAGTTTCCAGGCAATGAAAATCTCTTAGTGTTGTTTTGTGGATTTGCAAGATCTCGCTCAATAAGTAATACTTTCAATTCACCTTCATCAAAACCAAAAATAACGCAGTCAACAGATACATGCGGATTTAATTGGTGTTTTTGTTGTTCATCAAGGGTCATAATGGTGAATTCTTCCTAAAATTGCGGTGGCAAAACTACACTTTATCTCTAACAAATATGGAACTTCCATAGTTAATTCATCATTTTTTGGTTGCTTTGTGCATCAAATGTGAATAAATCTAACAAAGCTTTAGTCAAAGTGTCCGAGTAACACTTATATTTGCTCCTTTGTTTATGGAAACTAAAAAAATACAAAAAATAGGCGTTTTTACCTCAGGTGGTGATGCTCCAGGCATGAATGCTGCAATTAGAGCGGTAGTAAGGGCTTGCATTCATTATAACATCAAAGCTGTAGGAATTTACCGCGGTTACGATGGTTTAATTGCTGGCGATATGGAAGAATTAAATAGCCGCTCTGTTTCTAACATCATTCAGCGTGGTGGTACTATTTTGAAATCTGCACGTAGCATGGAATTTAAAACTCCAGAAGGCAGAAAAAAGGCTTTTGAAAATATTCAGAAATTTGGTATAGATGCCTTGGTTGCAATTGGCGGAGACGGCACATTTAGAGGCGCACAGATATTTTCAGCAGAATACAATATTCCTGTAGTTGGAATACCTGGAACAATAGATAACGACCTTAACGGAACAGATTTCACAATAGGGTACGATACTGCTGTAAACACTGCAGCATCAGCTATTGATAAAATTCGTGACACAGCTTCTTCACATAACCGATTGTTTTTCATTGAAGTAATGGGCCGACATTCGGGGCAAATAGCATTAAGAAGCTCTATAGCAGCCGGTGCTGAAGCCACGTTGATTCCTGAAATACCTATGAATGTTGAAGAATTGGTAAATCTCCTTGAACATGGTGCAGGAAGAAAAAAATCATCCAGTTTGGTTGTGGTAGCTGAAGGCGGAAAACCCGGACACTCTATAGATTTGGCGAGAGAAGTAAATGAACGTTTTAATCATTACGATACAAAAGTTACCATTTTAGGACACTTGTTAAGAGGAGGTTCTCCAACTGTTGCTGACAGGGTTTTGGCAAGCCGAATGGGAGTTGTAGCTGTTGAAAGTTTGTTAAACAACAAATCGGGAGTTATGATAGGTATTGTAAATAATCAAGTTAATTTTACGGCCTTCGATAATGCCACCACTAACGTAGATAATTTCGACAGCGAAATGCTACGAATTGCGGGCATATTATCAGTTTAAAATGGTGCAAAAAGAATACAAGCATTCAAAGTTATTTCCCGATTTGGAAGAAATTCCTAAGGAGGCAGCTATTGATATTCTTGAACAAAAGGTATTTCTTTCTGGAGGTGAAATAAAGCAATGGAATGGTCCGTTTTCTAAATTGTATTCACCAATTTATGTTCATTCAAATGGAGAATCTGCACCTAAATACTTAGGCTCTTATCCTGAAATGAATGGTGAAGCTGCCATTGAAGTAATGCAAGCAGCTAAACTTGCCTATAACCAAGGAATGGGCGAATGGCCCACCATGCAAGTAAAGAATAGAATTATTCACGTTGAATTATTTTTAACCGCATTCCTAAAAACCAAAACAGAAATTGTAAAGTGGTTAATGTGGGAAATTGGTAAAAATAAAGGCGACTCAGAATCAGAGTTCGATAGAACAGTAGATTATATTATTGATACAGTTGAAGCGCTCAAAGAACAAGATAGAAATGCTTCTAAATTGGAGTTAAATTCAGGAATTTATGCACAAGTAAAACGCGGCCCTATTGGCGTGGTGCTTTGCATGGGACCTTACAATTATCCACTTAACGAAACTTTTGCTACACTTATTCCTGCCTTAATAATGGGCAATGCAGTAATTTTTCGTCCTGCTAAATTTGGAATTTTACTCATTCACCCACTGCTTCAAATTTTTAAAGATTGTTTTCCAAAAGGTGTCATCAATGTTATTTATGGTGATGGGAAGGAAACAGCTGGGAAATTAATGGAATCTGGCGGAATTGATGTACTAGCATTTATCGGTTCCAGCAAAATTGCGAATCTGCTAAAAAGACAACATCCAAGCCCTAACAGACTTCGTTCTGTTTTAGGTTTAGATGCCAAAAATCCGGCAATTGTTTTGGCCGATGCAGATTTAGAAATTGCAGTAAACGAATGTGTAAAT